>Ga0194129_10001341_pt1 | contig 40964 bp, 29 predicted proteins | sample TA2KigCa35mmetaG_FD_150862 | JGI IMG/M metagenome (GOLD analysis project Ga0194129, IMG submission 150862) | Freshwater microbial communities from Lake Tanganyika, Tanzania - TA2015038 Kigoma Deep Cast 35m | ecosystem: Environmental > Aquatic > Freshwater > Lake | place: Tanzania: Lake...
CCCGCCGCCACCGCCGCCACCGCCGCCGCCACCGCCGCCGCCGAAGCCGCCACGGCCGCCGCGCGGGCCACCGCCGCCACCGCCGCCGAAGCCGCCAGAGCGCTCACGACGCTCCTCGGCCTCGTTCACACGAAGCGGGCGCGAGTCGAGCATCGCGCCGTTCATCTGCTCGATGGCCTTGCGCGCGCCTTCCTCGGTACCCATCGACACGAAGGCGAAACCGCGCGAGCGGCCGGTTTCGCGGTCAAGGATGAGCTTGACTTCGGTGACCTCGCCGAACTGGGCGAAGGTGCTGTGGAGGGCGTCCTCGGTGGTCTGGAAGGACAGGTTTCCAACGTACAAACGGTTGTTCATCTCTGCTATCTCGGACTCGGCCTGGTTGCGCCGCGGGCGCGTGGACTTTCCTTCACTCGACGGGCCGTATCATTCGGGCGATGGTGTGGCAGCGGACAGCCGTGCCGTGAGCGTTGCCTGGGAGCGCAACGGTCAACCCCGCAGTCGAAGCCGAGATGCAGAATCGAGACCGAGGACCAGTAACGAACTTTTGTAGCCTATCCTGATTCAACGGCCTTGGCAATCTGCCCAAGCGTGCTAGCGGGTGTGTGTCCGGCCGAGCGGGTCGCGGAGGGCGCGGAGGGCTCTGTCCGGCTCGATCCCGCGGGCCCCGACGCTCCTCAACCCGGACCACGGCGGGCGCGAGCGAAGGACAGCAGCTCGGCGCGCCGAACTCCGAGCTCCTCGGCGATCGCCACCGGGTCTCCGTGGTCGCCGTAGCGCAGGGCCGCGTACGCGAGGAGGGTCTGCGCGCAGTCCCGGCCGAGCTCAGGTGGCAGCCGCTCGTTCACGCGCCGAGCGAGCGACTCCAGGGTCGCGTCCTGCTCGACCGGAAGCCCCGCCCTCTCGAGCGCCTCGACGAGCGCGACGAAGTTGGGGAGCGGGCCCGGCGCAGGCGCTTGCCGAGCGCCCCGACCGCGACGGCGCCCCCGCACCCAGCGCCAGACCACCGAGAGGGCCACGACGAGGAGCGGGCTGATGAGCGCTTGGGCGAGGGTGAGTCCATCGAGCCAGACGAGGAAGTCAAACCCCAGCGCACCGAGGCCGTCGAGCACGGCAAGCGGGAGCGGGGTCCGCCTCGACTCGAGCAGCGCGCCGTCTCCGGCGGGGGTGGGATCGAAGGTCTTCCACCCGTCCAGCCAGGCCTCGACCCAAGCGTGAGCGTCCCGCTCTCGGACGATGAGGTCGCCGGTGAGCGGGTTTCGCTCGACAGCGCGATAGCCGACGACGACGCGCGCCGGGATCCCGAGCGATCGGGCGAGGAGCGCCATCGCGGCGGCGAAGTACTCGCAGTGACCTTCGCGCGAGCGGGTCAAGAACTCGAGGACCGGGTCACCGTAGGGGGAGCGCTCGAACTCAAGCGAGTAGCGGTAGTCACGCTTGAGGTGACGCACGATCGCGTCGAGCTTCGCGGCGTCGTCTCCTGCGCCTTCCGTCACGCGCCGAGCGTGGAGGAGGAGCGCGCGCGCGATCTTCTGCGGCACGCGAACGTCGTCGGGGCTCGGCTCGGAGATGGGCGCAACGCGACGCGAGCCGACGCGGTACTCGAGGCGTGCCGCGGGGTGGGCGTCGACGACCTCGAGGTTTCCGAGGGGATCGACGCGGCCAAAGCCGCTCGAGAGCGCGAGCTCACCGGCGTCGAGCGGGGCGAAGTAGCGCCGCGGCTCACCGTCGAGCCATTCGATCGTCACGCGCGGAGCGGGCCCGAGCGAGGTCGGCGTCGAGAGCGCCTCGAAGCGTGATTCGTCGCGCGACCAGCGCCCCGCATCGTAGCGCTGAAACACGAGCCCGCGGAGCAGGGTTGGCTCGCCGCGCACGCGCATCACTGCGTGTGGCGAGTCGAGGAGGCCACGCATCGAGCCGAGCCACAAGCGACCGCCGACACCAACTGCGGGAGGTCGACCCTCGACGATTCGCTGCATTGCCCAGGCGTGAGCGCCGGGCAACGAGCAGACGAGCGCAAGCGTCGTCGCGACGCCGACGAACCCCACCACCGCGAGAGCCACCCCGTGACGCCGCACGATGAGGGCGACCGGTGCGGAGGTTCTCGAGGCGCTGCGGCGCGCCGCGAGCGCAGCGGCGACGAACGCGACGACCCCGGTCGGGTATCGCCATCCACTGTGGACTCCGCCGCACGCCATCAGCGCGAGCATCGCGAGGCCGAGCGTCGCAGGCTCGGCGCCGACCGGCGACGCGAGGTACGCCCGCCCGAGGACGACGACGAGGAGCGCGCCCGCGAACCCGGCCCACGGCGTCGGAAGCTCGTCGAGGGCGGTCGGTGCACGTGGGAGGAACGTGACGAGCAGCGAGAGGGCGGTGCCAAACGCAAGAATGGAAATAGCAACCTCGAGCGAAGGAGGCAGCGCAAGCCGCGCCCGCGAGAGCTGAGGAAACAGTAGGAGCACCGCGAACGAAGCCGCGAGCGCCACGCTCGGCCCGAGCATGCCGTAGAGGACGAGGACGACGAGCACCGGCAGAGGCGAGAGACGGCTCATGCTCGGACGGCCTCCCCTGCCATGATCGCGCGCGCCGACAGGACCCGCTCGGCCTCCTCGCCTGGAGCGACGCTTCGCCTGCGCGAGAGCCAACCGATGTCGTCGACCACTCGTACGACGCGAACCGCGGCGCCCGTCTGCGAGAGCACCGCCGCGAGCGCGCGAGAGCGCGTGGGGTCGCAGGTCGTGACGACGAGCACGACGGTGGCGCGCGCGAGCCACGGCCTTGTGTCGTCGTCGAGCTTCTTGAGCGGCACGAGCGGCGCGCGCGGGAGTACGGCGAGGCGATCGAGCGTCTCGTCGAGCGCCGCGCGACCACGAGGCGAGCGCATCGGGTAGACGACGCCGGCCGACGCGAGCCCGAGGTAGTCGAGATCGAGCGTCGCGGCTTGGGCCACGATTCCGGCAGTGAGCGACAAGAGCGCCTCGAAGGCCTCCTCGCTCACGAGGGCCGGATCGTAGTCGAGCACGAGCGCGAGGCGGCTCGAGGCGATCGGTCGATACTCTCGGATGTGCGGCTCGCCGAGGCGCGCCCACGTGCGATGGTGGAGCTCGCGGACGGGGTCGCCGTATCGGTAGGGGCGAACGCCGAGCAGCTCTTCATCCCCGCGCGCGTGCGCGACATGGTTTCCGATCGCCGAGGTCCCCTCGCGAGGCGTCGGCAGCTCGAGCCTCGCGACGTTTGCGATCCGGGGGACCACGAGGAAGCGCACCACCTCGCTCTCGATCGCTGGCCCGAGCGCGAGCCCCGAAGGGACGAGCCTCGACGCCTCGAAGACGTCGAGCTGATGCTCGCCCCGGGCCACGAACCGCGCCCTCGCCACGACGGATGCGCGCCCTTGGCCAGCCACGACAGCGACCGATGGCGGCTGGGTCACCCAAGCCCCGTCCCAGGGCAAGAAGGGGTACGAGAGCCGCAGGTCATAGAGCGGATCGGAGCGCTCGTTCTCGAGCGCGAGCTCGAAGGTCACCGCCTGACCCACCGCGACCCGACGAGGCGCCCGCACCTGAAGCCGCGCGCCCTCGATGGCGAAGCTCCGCCGCGCGATGAGCACCCCGAGGGACAGACCGAGGAGCACGCTCCAGAGCACATGGATCTGCGTCGTGTCGACCGAGAGGCCGGCCGTACCGACGAAGAGCAGGAGGACGGACAGCGCGCGACCTTCGCTGCTGAGGGCCCCGAAGAGCCACCCGAGGGGCGCGAGGAGCTTCCCGAAGGCGCTCCGGCGAACGCGCTCCCGCCCATCACGGGTCGCGGGGATCAAGATGTGATTCAGCCGCGCGAGGTTCATCGTGGGACGGGGACACGCGCGACGAGCTCGGCGAGGAGGGCCGCCGTGGTGCGGCCTCCGAAGCGGCTTCCCTCGGTCGGGATTACGCGATGCGCGAGCGTCGCCTCGACGAGCGCCTGAACGTCATCGGGTGAGACGAAGGCACGCCCTTCGAGGAAGGCACGCGCCTGGCTGGCGCGGTGCAGCGCGAGCGCGCCGCGCGTCGAGACCCCGAGCGCGAGCTCTGGATGACGTCGCGTGGCCTGCACGATCTCGAGGAGATATCGCACAACGGCCTCCTTGACGGGGACCGCTCGCACCGACGCCTGCAGCGCGAGGACGGTCGCCCCGTCGAGCAGCGGCTCGAGGGAGTCGAGCGGCTCGGCGGTCCGTCGATCGGCGAGGATCTCGAGCTCGTCCTCGAGCGACGGGTGCCCGACCACGAGCCGGAAGAGGAAGCGATCGAGCTGCGCCTCGGGCAGCGGGTAGGTGCCCTGGAACTCGATTGGATTCTGCGTCGCGAGGACGAGGAAGGGCATCGGCAGCGCGTGCGGCTTGCCGTCGATGGTGACGTGTCCCTCGTTCATCGCCTCGAGAAGTGCGGCCTGCGTGCGTGGCGAGGCGCGGTTGATCTCATCGGCGAGCACGACGCTCGCGAACACCGGACCGCGATGAAACGAGAGGGTGCCGGCCTTCGGATCGAGGAGCTCGGCGCCGAGGATGTCCGAGGGCAACATGTCGGGCGTGAACTGGACGCGCGCGAACGAGACCGCGAGGACGCGCGCGAGCGCCTTCGCGAGCGTCGTCTTGCCGACCCCCGGCACGTCTTCGAGCAGCACGTGGCCACCTGCGAGCACCGCGACGAGCAACCGCTCGATCACCTGGGGCTTTCCGCGGATCACGCGCCCGAGGGCCGACTGGGCTGCACTCAACGCGGCTCGGGCGTGCACGCGTCGACGCTAGCACGCGCCTAAGTGGGGCGTGGGAACAGCGGGGCGTGGGAACAGCGGCTCGAGCCAGGCGGCGAGATCCGTGAGGACGTCGGCGCGGTTGGTCTCTTTCAAGATCTCGTGTCGGCCGCCCGGGTAGAGCCGCTCGGTGACGCGACGGAGCCCGGCCGACCGGTAGCTCTCGACCAGCCGACGGACGCCCTGGCCCATGTCGCCGACCGGGTCCTGTTCGCCGGCGACCGCGTAGATGGGCAGGTCCTTCGGGATGCGCGCAAGGTTGTCGGGGCGCGTGAGCGTCGGTAGCGCATCGAGAAAATCGACCCACGTCTGCACCGACACCATGAAGCCACACAGCGGGTCGGCGACGTACGCATCGACGACGGCCTCATCGCGCGAGATCCAATCAAACGCCGTTCGATTCGGTCGGAAGCGCGCGTTGAAGTCCTCGAACGAGAGCTTGTTCAAGAGCGTGCTGCGACCGCGACGGCCGAGCCGCGCGCGCTCGAGTCGGGCCACGCCGCGACCGGCCTGCGCGAGAAGCGGTGGCCGGCCGTTCGACGCGACGAGCACGACGGCGACCACGTCCTCTGGGTGCGCGAACGCAAGGTTCTGCGACATGAACGAGCCCATCGAGTGCCCGACCAGCGCCACGCCGAGGCCAGGGTGCTCGCGAGCCGCGAGGCGATTCACACGGTGGAGATCCTCGACGGCTTTGGCGAAGGCGTCCTCGTCCGCCATGTGCCCGGGCTCCTCGCCCGGCCGCATGCTGCGCCCGTGCCCGCGGTGATCGTGCGCAACGACGAGGTAGCCACGCGCCGCGAGAAACTCGGCGACCTCCGCGTACCGGAGCGCATGCTCAGCCATACCATGGGCGATCTGCACGATGCCGCGCGGCGCGTCGGACGGCTCCCAGCGGTAGCCGCGAAGGACGAGGCCGTCCGCCGCGGTGAGCTCGAAGGTCTTGGGCTCGGACATGCGAGCGACGCGTAGCGCCGCCTCGCCGCGGCGTCCACGCCGCCGTCGCGGATCGTCAGCCGCCGACGCGCTCCCGTGGCGCTTCCACCTCGGAGGGGTAGAGTCCTCTCGTGAACGCGCTCCCTCGGACGTCGGAGTCGAGCCTCGTCGTGACCACGTCGCGTCGCCCCGTCTTCGACCTCGCACCGAGGCTCGCAGCGGCGGTACCGTTCGTGCCGCTCGCCGACCTGCCGACGCCGATCGTGCGCCTCGCCTCGCTCGAGCGCGCCCTCGGCGCCGGCGGCGAGCTCTTCCAGAAGTGCGACGACCGCACGTCTTCGGTCTACGGCGGCAACAAGGTCCGCACGCTCGAGGTGCTGCTCGGTGGCGCGCTCCGGCGCGAGGCGACGCATGTGTACGCGACCGGCGCCTTCGGCTCGAACCACGCGACGGCCACGGCGCTCCACGCGCCGCGCGTCGGCCTGTCCCCGGGTGCGATCCTCTACCCGCAGCCGGAGAGCGCCTCGTCGCGCGACAACCTGCGGGTCGTCCTGTCGCACGCCGGGCCGAACGTCCGCACGCTCCCCCATTGGTCCGCGCTCCCGCTCGGGGTCTTCATGGAGGCGCGCGCGGCCAAGGCTCGGGGCGAGCGGGCGGTCATCATGTGGCCGGGCGGCGCAACACCCCTCGGCGCGCTCGGCTACGTCTCGGCCGGGCTCGAGCTCGCCGAGCAAGTCGCACGCGGCGAGCTGCCGCGCCCCGCTCGCGTGGTAGTCCCCGTCGGTTCGAACTGCACGACCGCGGGCCTCCTCGTCGGGCTCGCGCTCGCGACCCAGCGCGGCCTCGGATTCACGGCCGGCGGGCTGCCGCGGCCGCCCCGCGTCGTCGCAGTTCGCGTGACGCCGTGGCCCATCACCACTCGAGGGCGCATCGTGGGGCTCGCACAACGGACCTCGGAGCTCCTCGCAGAGCTTGCAGCCGACGCCTCACTCGCGGTCGAGGCTCGCGCGCTCCACGCCATGCTGGAGCTCGAGCCGCGGGAGCTCGGCCCCGGCTACGGCTACGGCACGAGACGCGGTCGCGAGGCCGCGGACCTGTGGCGCGCTCACGAAGGGGCGCCGCTCGAGCTCACCTACAGCGCCAAAGCCGCGGCCGCCGCCCTCGGGCGCATGCGGGAGCGGGCCCAAGGACCGACGCTGTATTGGGCAACGAAGTCGAGCGCGCCGCTCCCATTGACTTCTGTCAATCATGCGCCGGGCGCCCACCCACGGGTGACTCGCTGGCTCGAGCGAGCGGCCGCCGCGGAGCAAGGCTCGTGAGTGGGCGCGTCCGCCTCGAGCCTCCTCCGCGTCCTTCCAAAGCCGTTGTAGCGTGCGCGCCATGCCCTCACCCGGTCCGTTCGGCACGTCGCTCGCCCACCTCGCGCGGCACGGGCTCGTCACGCTCGCGCTGCTCGCCGGGTGCCATCGTCGCGGGCTCGACGAGCCCCCCTCGGCCGCGCCGGCAGCCTACCTCGAGCCCCGCGCCGCTCGGGCGCGCCCGAGCGGCGCGGACGACCTGCCTCGGCTAGCCCTCGGAGCGCGCGGCGCGGTGGCTTCGCAGGAGCGCCTCGCGACGGAGGTGGGCCTCGCGACGCTGCGTCGTGGCGGCAACGCGATCGATGCGGCGATCGCCGTCGGCTTCGCGCTCGCGACGACCCACGCGCCCGCCGGCAACCTCGGCGGAGGCGGCTTCATGCTGGTGCAGCTCGCCGACGGCCGAAGCGTCGCGTTCGATTTCCGCGAGACTGCGCCCGGCGCCGCGACGCGCGACATGTACCTCGATCCGAAGGGAAGCCCGACGAAGGACAGCGTGGAAGGCCCCCGCGCCGCCGGGATCCCAGGCACGGTGTCGGGCTTTCACTTGGCGCACCACCGCTTCGGGTCCCTCCCGTGGCACACGCTCGTTGCCCCCGCGCTCGCCCTCGCGGAAGAACACGAGGTCGATGCCTTCGAGGCGAAGAACCTCGAGCGGGGTCGGGCGGCGATGCGCGCCGCTGGCTTCGAAGCGAGCGCGCAGGTGTACGAGCGCCCCGACGGGAGCGCCTTCGTCGCGGGCGATCGCTGGCGTCAACCCGAGCTCGCCGCGACGCTGCGCGAGATCGCCGCCGAGCCCGCCGCCTTTTACCAGGGCGCGCTCGCGAAGCGGCTCGTCGACGGCGTGCGCGCCGCAGGCGGACTCTGGACGATGGGCGACCTGGCCGGCTACCGAACGATCGAGCGCGAGCCGACGCGTTTTGCCTACCGCGGATACGACCTCGTGACCATGCCGCTCCCGTCCGCGGGTGGCATCGTGCTGCGCCAGATGCTCGTGGGCTGCGAGTCGCTCGAGATGTCGCGCTTCGCGTGGCACAGCGTCGACGAGCTGCACCTCTACGCCGAGGTGGCGCGTCGGGCGTACGCCGATCGCAACACGCTCCTCGGGGATCCCGCGTTCGTCGACGCGCCAGTCGCAGCCCTCACCGACGAGGCTTACATCCGCCGTCGGATGAGCGACGTCGACCTCACCCACGCCACGCCCTCCAGCCGCGTCGCGCCTGGCCTTGCCCCGCGGGCCGAGTCGCACGACACGACGCACTACTCGGTCATCGACGAGCGAGGCAACGCGGTCGCGACGACCTACACGCTGAACGCCTCGTTCGGCGCGAAGTTCGTCGTGCCGGGGACGGGCGTCCTCCTCAACGACGAGATGGACGACTTCGCGGTGAAGCCCGGCGCCGCGAATCTCTACGGACTGGTGCAAGGGGAGCCGAACGCCATCGCGCCGGGGAAGCGGATGCTGAGCAGCATGACGCCGACGATCGTCGTGAAGGGCGGTGACGTGCGCGCCGTGCTCGGCTCGCCGGGTGGGCCGACGATCACGACCACGGTGGTCCAGCTCGCGCGCGCGCTCATCGACTACGGACAGCCGCTCGACGTCGCGGTCGCCGCGCCTCGCCTTCATCACCAGTGGCTGCCCGACGCGATTGTCGCCGAGCGCGCCATGCCGACCTCGCTCCTCGACGGGCTCCGCGCCCGCGGACACGCCCTCGAGCTGCGCGAGCGCATCGGCAACGCCAACGTCATCGAGGTCGATCCCGCGACGCGTGGCTTCCGCGCGGTCGCCGACGTGGCGCGTGGCGGAGCGGCGGCGGCGGCGTACTGAGGGGCGGGCCTCAGAGCAGGCTCACGCCGCTCGCGACGAGATCGGCCTCGGCGGCGCCCGCCCAGTCGCGATTGGCGCGCGGGCTCGCGGGGCTCGGGTGCAGCATGCGCCCGAAGGCAACGCCCGTCCCGTCGAGCGCGCGCCGTGCCGCGGCCTCGGCGAAGGCTCCGACGCCGACGACCAGCGAAGGGGCGAGCGCGCGGGCCATGCCGCGGAGGGCGTCGTCGCAGCGGTCGAGCAAGGGCTCACGGTCGGCCGCGCACAGCTTGTCGGGCGTCAAGTTTCGCCCGGACGCCTCGAGGAACGCGAGCGGGCAGTAGTTCAGGACGAAGAACCTCTCGAAGAAGCGCTCCGCGGAACCGAAGCGTGAGCGCGCCCAGCCCCAAAAGCGCGTGCCGCTCACCTCGGAACGCGCGCAGTCAAAGCCGAGCACCGGACGCTTTGGATGCTCGCGGGCTGGACGCTTCACGGGGGCCGAAACGCCGAGAAAGTCGCGCGCCATCGCGACGTCGCCGAACGGGACGCCGCACTGAGCCATGCCGAATGGCCCAGGGTTCATCCCGAGGAGCAACACGTCGCGCGTGCCGGATCCCCATTTTTCGAGGTACGCGCGATGCGGCTCCCAAGCGTAGGCGAGCGGGTTGTAGACGTAAGCGACGGGCGGGCGGAACTCGAGCCGGTCGAGATCCTTCGACAGGTCGCGCGCGATCGAGACGAGCGACGGTGGGGTGGTCGACGTGCGTGGCACGGCAACGAGGTCGCAGAGCGCGCACACGGCGGCAAGGGCCTCGCGACGATGCTATGACTCAGCCGCACGAAGGACGAGGAGGCGACGATGGCGAAGCTCGAAGCAAGTGACCAAGCACCGGCGTTCGCGCTGGAAGGAAACGACGGGCGCGTGCATTCCTTGGCGGACGCGCGTGGTGGCGCGCTGGTCCTCTATTTTTACCCAAAGGACGACACCCCTGGCTGCACCATCGAGGCGTGCGACTTTCGGGACCACCTCTCGCGGCTCACGGCGACCGGCGCCGCGGTGCTCGGCGTCTCCAAGGACTCGCTCGCGAGCCACGCGAAGTTCCGCGACAAGTACGGCCTGACCTTCCCGCTCCTCAGCGATCCCGACGCGAAGGTGCACGAGGCCTACGGCGCCTGGGGCGAGAAGCTCTTCTACGGCAAGAAGATCGTCGGGGTGATTCGCTCGACCTTCGTCATCGACGCGCGCGGCATCGTCACCCACGCTTGGTACGGCGTGAAGGCGAAGGGACATGTCGAGCAGGTCTTGGCGGCGCTCCTCGGCGACGCGAACGACGCCCCCGTCGCGAGGAAGGCTGCCGCCGCGAAGAAGACGACGAGCGCGAAGAAGCCCGCAGCCACGAAGAAGACGACGAGCGCGAAGAAGCCCGCAGCCGCGAAGAAGACGACGAGCGCGAAGAAGCCCGCAGCCGCGAAGAAGACGACGAGCGCGAAGAAGCCCGCAGCCGCGAAGAAGACGACGAGCGCGAAGAAGGCCTCCGGTCGTTGACCGTGCCCGCGACGGCCGGCGCCGTTGAGCGACTCGCGTCGCCGAGCGCGCTCGAGGCACACCTCGCCACACACCCACGGGTGGAGTTCCCCGCCCTGCCCGGTCGACGGAACCACCTCCGTGCCGGCGTGCTCGTCCCGCTCCTCTGGGACCCCGAGCCGCGCTGTCTCCTGACGGTGCGCGCGGGTGGCCTCAAGCACCACGCGGGCGAGGTCTGCTTCCCCGGCGGCCGCCCCGACGCGACCGATCGCGACCTCGAGCACACCGCGCTCCGCGAGGCACGCGAAGAGCTCGGGCTCGAACAGGCTCGAGTGCTCGGCGCGCTCTCGAGCGTTCCCCTCTACACCTCCGACTTCCGGCTGCATCCCTACGTCGCCGAGGTGCCACGGCAGCCGCTCGTGGCGAGCCCCGACGAGGTGGCCGAGATCCTCGAGTTGCCCCTCCTACCGTGGATTGAGCGGGAGGCGATCGACGCGATCGCGTGGGAGGCGGGCGAGCTGCGAGGCCTCTCGCCGGTGTTCACGCTCGGGACGCAGCGCATGTACGGCGCGACGGCGCACTCCTTCTACGAGCTCCTCTGCGTCGTCGCGAGTGCGAGCGGCCTCGAGCCGCCTCCGCTCGTCGCGTGCGCGCTCCGCTGGTCGGACGTGCTGCCTCGCGACGCGTCGTAAGTGCTCGGAAGGGGGCTCGACCCTTGAGCGCGAGCGTGCCATGCTCGGCCGACCATGTCGGTGCGACACCCCACGATCTCGGCCTGGCAGCGCGACCACCACGACGGCGGCTACACGAGTGAGCTCGAAGGCTTCTCGCTGCGCGTGTCCTGGACTCCCAACACGCGCGAGGCTCGCGGCGCCTTCGCCTGGACCGTCGCGCGCGACGGCGCCAAAGCCCATCACTCGCACGAGCGCTTCGAAGAGATGGAAGCGGCGATGGCGGACGCCGAGGAGTTCGCGCGCACCGAAGCCGCGCGCGCCTCGCACTGACGCGCGCCGCACCGAGGACGCCCGAGCGCGGTATGGCCTTCCGCAAGCTGCTCATCGCGAACCGCGGCGAGATCGCGGCTCGCATCCTCTCGACCGCGCGACGGCTCGGCTACGCCACGGTCGCCGTCTACAGCGAGGCCGATCGGGACGCCCCTCACGTGTCGCTGGCCGACGAGGCGGTCTGCCTCGGTGCGCCCGCGGCCCGAGAGAGCTACCTGTCGATCCCCAAGCTCCTCGACGCGGCTCGCCGCACCGGGGCCGACGCAGTCCATCCCGGCTACGGATTTCTGTCCGAGAACGCGCCCTTCGCGCGCGCGTGCGGCGACGCAGGGCTGGTCTTCATCGGTCCGCCTGCTGACGCGATCGAGGCGATGGGCAACAAGGCGCGGGCCAAGGCGCTGATGCTCGCCGCGGGGGTCCCGTGCGTCCCCGGGTATCAGGGCGACGAGCAGAGCGACGCGGCCTTCGCGAAGGCGAGCGCGGCCCTGGGCTTTCCGATCATGGTGAAGGCCGCCGCGGGCGGTGGCGGTCGGGGCATGCGACTCGTGACGAAGCGAGACGACCTCGTCGCGGCACTCGCCTCGGCGCGGGCCGAAGCCGAGAGCGCCTTCGGGAGCGGCGAGCTGCTCCTCGAGAAGGCGGTCATCGCGCCGCGTCACGTCGAGCTCCAGATCTTCGCGGACGCACACGGTCATGCGCTCCACCTCGGCGAGCGCGACTGCTCGGTGCAGCGCCGCCACCAGAAGGTGCTCGAGGAGAGCCCCTCTCCGGCCGTCGACGACGCGCTCCGGGCGAGGATGGGCGAAGCGGCTGTGCAGGCCGCGCGCGCGTGCGGCTACGTCGGCGCAGGCACCGTAGAGTTCTTGCTCGGCGGCGACGGCGCCTTTTACTTCCTCGAGATGAACACGCGGCTCCAGGTCGAGCATCCGGTGACGGAGCTCGTCACGGGCCTCGATCTCGTCGAGTGGCAGCTGCGCGTCGCGCGCGGTGAGCCCTTGCCGCTCGACCAGGGCGACGTGGTGATGCGCGGGCACGCGATCGAGGCGCGGCTCTACGCGGAGGATCCGGCGCGCGACTACCTACCGCAGACCGGCCCAGTCCTCCGGTGGCGACCGCGCGGGAACGCGAGGTTCGACGCGGGCGTGCGCGAGGGGCTCGCGATCTCGCCGCACTACGACCCGATGATCGCCAAGGTGATCGCCCACGGCCCGACGCGCGCCGACGCGCTCCGCTCGCTCGCAGCGGCGCTCCGCGCGACCACCCTGTTCGGCGTCGTCACGAACAAGGCGTTCCTCGCGGCGATCTGCGACGACCCCGCGTTCGGCCGCGGCGAGGCGACGACCGCGTTCCTCGAGGGCGACTTCGCCACGCATGCGACGCGCCGAGCGGAGCCCCCCTCGCCGACGACCTTCGCGCTCGCGGCGCTCGCGACCTACCACCATCACGCGCGCGCGTGCTGCCCCGATCCCTCCTTCATCGGGTGGCGGAGCGGTGGCCCCGTCGACTCGATCGTGAGCCTTTCCTCGGGTTCGAGCTCGCGCGAGCTCGCCATCGCCGCCACGGGGCGGGGCGCCCTCGGCCAGCGCTTGCGAGTGACGACCCCCGAGCCCCTCGAGTTCGAGGTCGTGCTCGACGAACCCGAGCGCCTCGCCGCGGTGGTGGACGGAGTTCGGCGCGAGGTGCGCTACCTCCTCGACGGCGACACGCTCTGGCTCGACGACGGGGTCGCGACCCACCGCTTCGAGGATCGCACCTACGCGCCCGCGCGGCGCGACGCGTCCGGGAGCGGCAAGCTCACCGCGCCGCTCGACGGCAAGGTTGTCGCCGTGCGAGTCGGTGAGGGGTCACGCGTCGCCCGCGGCGAAGTGCTCGTCGTCGTCGAGGCGATGAAGATGGAACACCGTCTCGAGGCCGACGTCGCCGGCACCGTGTCGCGGATCGCGGTCGAGGTCGGTCAGCAGGTGAAGATCCGGCAGCTGCTCGCGGAGATCGCTCCCGAGCCCACGGAGGTCGCATGATCCTCGAGTCGAGCCTCGAGCCCTCGAGCCCCGAGTACGAGGGCAACGCGCGAGCGATGACCGAGTACGTCGCCAAGATTCGCGAGGCCGAGCGACGCCAGCTCCAGACCGAACTCGAGCACGGCCCCCGCGCACGCGAGAAGGGCAAGCTCTTGCCGCGCGAGCGACTCGCTCGCCTGCTCGATCGCGGCTCGCCGTTCCTCGAGATCTCATCGCTCGCAGGTTACGGCATGTTCGAGGACTCGGACGGCCGCTTCTCCGGTGGCAAGCTCGTCGCCGGTATCGGCCATGTGTCGGGTCGACGCTGCCTCGTCGTGGTGTGGAACTACGCGATCAAGGGCGGCACGATCGACTCGGTCAACGTGCAGAAGATGCTGCGCCTGCAGGAGATCGCGTTCCGCACGCGGCTGCCGCTCGTGTCGCTCCACGAGAGCGGGGGTGGCAACCTCGACAAGTCGGCGGCGGCCGACCCGTGGGCCGCGCGGCTGTTCGTCGAGGGTGGTCGAATCTACGGGCAACAGGCGCAGCTCAGCGCCGCGGGGATCCCGCAAATCACGGTCTCTCACGGCAACGCCACGGCCGGCGGCGCGTACCAGGTCGCGCTCTCCGATGTGATCGTCCTCGTACGTGGGCAGACACAGCTCTTCCTCGCCGGACCGCCGCTCCTCAAGGCCGGGACGGGCGAGGACGCCGACGCCGAGGAGCTCGGCGGTGCCGCGATGCACGCGACGGTCTCGGGGACCGGTGAGTACCTCGCGGAAGACGACGCCGACGCGATCCGCATCGCGCGGCAGGTCGTCGCGGAGCTTCCTCCCGACCCGGTGGTCGAGCCCACGCGCCCGGTCGAGCCGCCGCGCTACTCACCCGACGAGCTCATCGGCGTCTACCCGGACGATCGACGCCGGCCCCTCCGCATCCAGGAGGTGATCGCTCGCGTCGTCGACGGCTCGCGCTTCGACGAGTTCCGCGCGGAGATCGATCCGGCGACGGTGTGCGGAACTGCAGCGCTCGGCGGGCATCTCGTCGGCATCATCGGCAACAACGGGCCGATCACGCCCGCCGGCGCGAACAAAGCCTCACAGTTTCTCGAGCTCTGCGATTTGAAGGGGCTCCCGCTCGTCTTTCTCCAGAACACGACGGGCTTCCTCGTCGGGACCGCGGTCGAGCAGAGCGGCCAGGTGAAGCACTCGGCGAAGCTCGTCCAGCACGTCGCGAACTACCGAGGTCCGAAGCTCACCATCCTCGTCGGCAACTCGTACGGCGCCGGCAACTACGCGATGGCGAGCCGCGCGCTCGACCCCGACTTCGTGTTCGCCTGGCCCACGGCTCGGCAGGCGCTGATGGGCGGCGCGCAAGCGGCGAAGGTCATGCAGATCGTCGCCGAGCAGAAGTGGGCCCGTCAGGGCGTCGAGCCCGACGAGCGGACCCGGATGGCCGTCGCGCAGCAGGCGCAGATGATCGAGTTCGGCCTCGAGATGCTGTCCGAGTCGATGTTCTGCAGCGCGCGCCTGATGGATGACGGGCTCCTCGATCCGCGCGACACGAGGCGCGTCCTCATGTTGCTCGTGGCCGTATGCCTCGAGGCCCGCGCGCGTCGCGGCACGGGGCCGACGTACGGCGTGCAGCGCCTCTGAGGGCTCGCGGCGAGCGGCGCGGCAGCGGCAGCGGGCGCGCGGCCCGAAGCGCGCGGTGCGTCGTGGGCAGGTGACGCACGGTACGAAGTTCGGTTAATCTTCGGGCTTATGAAACCCGCGCACCTGCTTCTCGCGTCCGGCATCGTCGCCGTCTGCGCCGCCTCGGCGTTCAGCTGCTCGAGCACTCCGAACACCGGCGATGAGCTCACCGTCACGTTCTCCGCGCAGAGCGCGGTCACGGTCGGCACGGGCGGTGCGGGCGGTGCGGGCGGTGCGGGCGGTGCGGGCGGTGCGGGCGGTGCGGGCGGTGCAGGAGGCTCGATGGGGATGGGCGGCATGGGCCCTGCGAGCTCGTCATCCATGACGGCGTCCTCGAGCGCGTCGAGCGGCGCTGGGGGCGAGGGCGGCAGCGACCCGGTGCCCGTCGAGACGCCGGTGCACGGATGCCTGTTCGCGGACGCCTACGACCTCACCGGAGGCGGGCCGGCGGTCGTGCTCTCCCTGTCCGCGGTGACGAAGAAGTACTCTGCGACGATCAACGGCGCGTCCTTCGAGATCCCGTGGCCGATGTGCGTGAAGATCAAGTTCAACCAGCGCTTGGTCGTTGGCGGTCCGGGCACGAAGAGCGACGCCAACGGGACCAACCCGCTGGTCGTAGGCGGCAGCGTCGACAAGGACGGAATCGCCGTCTACGACAAGAAGAGCCCGATCCAGCCGAACTGCTACAGCGCGGGTGTGAACAGCTTCGACCCGAACGCGACGAATTGCTACAACGGCGGCTCATGGCCTTGCGGCCACCCGAGCGCGAGCACCGCCGGCCAGTGCACCCAAGACTCGCAGAAGTCGTTCGTCATCAAGGCCTACCCCTTCTACGACAACGGCCTGAAGGACCTGCGCAAGGGTGCGCTCTACATCGTGCCCTGAGCCTCGCAGGCTCACGCATCCCGACGAGCGCCACACCCGCATGACCGTCCGCGCGCTCGTCGCCGCGCTCGCGCTCGTGGCCTTCGGCTGCGGCACCTCGAGCGGCGCCACATTCGGGGCGGGCGCGTCCTCCACCGCTGGTACGGCATCGGCCGGCAGCGGTGGCTCGTCGGCCGTGAGCTCCGGCAGCGGCGGCGCGACCGTGAGCAGCTCGGGCGGAGACGCCGTCGCATCGACGGGCTCGGCGGGCGGCGGCGAGCCCGAGACCGGCTGGCGCAGCGCGCTCTACCCCAAGGACTGGGCCCCGGGCTTCGCGAGCGCCGATGGCCTTCGGGTGCAGGATTACTCGTACGCCGGCTATCGTCGCGGCGAGGCACCGATCGGCGCGCCCGCGGTCGCGACCATCTTCGAAGTGGCGACCTTCGGCGCGGATCCGAGCGGCGCCAAGGACGCGACCGGCGCGTTCCAGGCCGCGCTCAACGCCGCGAAGGCCAACGGCGGGGGCGTCGTTCACGTCGCCGAGGGGACCTATCGCCTCGACGGGACGCTCGCGATCAACGCGTCGAACATCGTGCTGCGCGGCGAGGGACCGACGAAGAGCCGACTCGCGTTCCGGAAGAGCGCCGGCATGTCGTTCCTCAGCCACATCACCTTCGCGGGAAACGTGAAGGACTCGGGCGAGGCGCTCCTCACCGAAGACGCCGCGCCCTTCTTGACACAAGTCAAGGTCACGGACGCGAGCGCCTTCGCTCCGGGCGACGACGTGGTGGTCGGCTTCACGATCACCGGGGACTTCATCGCCGAACACCAGATGGTCGGCACCTGGGATCAGGCGACCAACGCCTTCAAGGGCAAGTGGCAGCCCTTCTTTCGGCGCGAGGTGGTGAGCGTCGACACCTCGAGTACGCCGCACACCGTGACGCTCGACGTGCCGCTTCGCTACCCCGCGAAGCTCCGAGACGGGGCGAGCCTCAAGAAGCAGACAGGGTACCTCTCGGAGGTGGCGGTCGAGTCGCTCGGCCTCGCCAACGCCGTGAGCTGGGACGAGGCGTGGGCCGAGAAGCAGGTGCACGTCCTCGAGCTACGCGGCGTCAAGGACTCGTGGATCCGCGACGTCGCGTCGTTCTCTCCGCCGAGCGCTCCGACGTCCGGCCTCGGAGTCGGGGCGCACCTCGCGTCGAGTGGGCTCCTGCTGCTCGACGCGAAGCGCGTGACGGTGGCCGACAGCGGCATGCACAAGGCCGAGAACCGGGGCAGCGGAGGCAACGGTTACCTCTACGAGGTGCGCCAGTCGAACGAGATCCTCTTCCGTGATCTCGTCGCGACCGAGGGCCGCCACAACTTCATCCAGAACTGGGGCTTCGGCGTCACCGGCTGCGTGTGGGTGCGCGTGACGAGCCAGGGCGGCGTCGCCTGGGTCTCCAAGAATTTTCCGGGCCTCACGGGCGCGAGCGAGTTCCATCACTCGCTCGCCCTCGGCAACCTCATCGACTCGAGCCGCTTCGACGACGGCTGGGCCATCGTGAACCGCGGCAGCGAGAGCACGTACTCCGGCCACACCGGGACCGAGAACGTGGTCTGGAACGTATCGGGCACCGGCACCCTGCGCTCGCGCCAGTTTGGTCACGGCTACGTGATCGGCTCGAACGGCATCAACGTGCAGACGACGCTGCAAGGCATCGTCCTCGACGGGGCGGGCACGGCCCCGGAGGACTACACCGAGGGGCTCGGCAAGGGCGCCGAGCTCGTGCCGCAGTCGCTCTACGAGGACCAGCTGGCGCGCCGCCTCGGCGCCAACTGATCGTCGTCAATTCCACGGGGTGACGTCGACCCGTCTCCGCCGAGCGTGCAGCAGGGCATGCCGGGCGACGTCGTCACCAGGCCGGGCCGCCCGACCCGCGCAGGCTCTGCGGCTCGGGACGACGCCCGGGGGACCACTCCGGGTTCTTCTCGCCGCGCGTCTCGAGGAAGCGCGCGAGCCGGTGGAAATCGCTTCCGGTTCGGATGAACCGCACCTCGGTCGTCAGGGTCTCCTGGTTGACGATGTCGGAGAACGGGACGTACATCAGATCGAGCTGCCCGGTAGCGCTGACCATGTGTCCGCTGAGCCCCTCTTCGACCAGCGCTCGGTAGGCCCCGATGCCGAGCTGGCTTCCGAGCATGACGTCGAACGCATGGGGCGGCGCGCAGCGTGACTCGTACCCGAGCTGAACGCCGGTGACCTTCTTCTTGCGGCCCGTGCGCGCCTGGTGGCGATCCATCACGACCTGCGCCATGAGCTTGCCGAGATCGAGCCGACCGAGCGAAATGTGGCCGTGCTCGTCGCGAGGTAGCCCAGCGAGGAACGACTCGGGCAGCATCTCGCCAAGCCCCTCGGCGAGCACGATCGTCCCGTAGTGCTTACCGCGCTTCTCGCGAGTGAGGATGAGGTCGACGATCCGGTCGGCGAGGGCGTCGATGTGGACGCGCCGCTGCATGCGACGCTCGCCGGTCTTGGGATCGACGCTCTCCTCGTCGAGCGCGAGGGCGCCCTCGACGTCCTCCACCCCGACGACGAGGTTCGATTCACCCGCGATCGCCACGCCGTAAGAGAGCCAGCCGGCCTTGCGGCCCATCGTCTCGACGATGAAGTAGCTGTGCGTCGCCATCGCGTCCGCGCGGAGGTTCTGGACCTCCTTCGCCATGAAGTCGACGGCCGTGAAGAATCCGAAGGTGAAATCGATCCCTCGGTAGTCGTTGTCGATCGTCTTCGGCAAGTGCACGACGGCGACGCGCTTCGCCTCGGGCGGCAGGCGCTTCTGGTACTCGTGGAGGAAGTTCGCGGTCTTCAGGGTATCGTCGCCGCCGATCGAGATCAACGCGTCGATCTCGAGGTCGATCAGCGCGTTGTAGACGTTCTGAAGGAGCCGAGTCTTCGCAGGATCCTCGAGATCCGCGGGCTTCGTGATGCCCTTGCCGGGGTTTGCACGCGCGGTCCCGATCAGGATGCCGCGGCTGTTGGCGATCCCGCGCACGTCCTTGTCCGTGAGGATGCGGTAGTGCTCGTCCGGCAGGAGTCGCTTCGTGACGGGATGGTAGTCCTGGAGCGAGGAATAGCCGTGAAAGAAGCCGACCACCTCGCGGCCGTCCTCGATGAACGAGATCGCGGCGGCGGAAATGACCGCGTTCGCCGCGGGGGCTGGACCTCCCGCGAACACGATGCCGACGCGCTGGATGGATTGCCCCTGCTTGGTTTCCTGGCTCATGGTGGTGATCTCTCGGGTCGTTCGGTCAGTCGAGCGGGAGCCCCGTCATGAGGGGCTGCCGAAGGTTCGCGTGAAGAGCGGCTCGATCGCCGCGCGTCCGGCGCTGGTGAGGCGCGTCGTGCCGATCCCCGCGAAGTTGGGCCGCGCGATCGACAGCTCGGCGCACGGCTCCCACCGGGTGATGTCCCAGCGGTACCAGGCGCCGCGCTCCTGATCGAAGATCGCGACCGGCTTGCCCCAGAGGCGGGCGAGCTCGGCGCCCCAGCCCGTACCACCTCGCACCGTGCCGTCGTCTTGCAGCGCCCCCACGACGAACACCTCGTCGGCGTGGGTCACCTGATGCCAGACGGTTTGCAGGATGCGCTTGATGTTGGGGATGTCGCTGAGCGGACGACGCAGCCGATGCGAGGCATACACGAGCGAGAAGTCTCCCTTGGCGAGCTTGGCGCTCACACCCCGAGCGGCCCGCGTTACTTCTTCTTGCCGGCCTCGAGCTCGGCCTTGTACTCGGAGATGAGCTTCTCGGAGATCGAGCTCGGCACTGGCGAGTAGCGGCAGAACTCCATCGTGAACTCCGCCTTGCCCTGCGTGGCCGAGCGGAGGACCGTCGAGAAGCCGAACATCTCGGCGAGAGGGACCTCGGAGTCGATGCGGCAGAAGCCCTCGCCCTCGGTGGTGCCGACGATCATGCCGCGGCGCTGCATGAGCACGCCGACGACGCCGCCCTGCATCTCGGACGGGCCCTCGACCGCCACCTTCATGACCGGCTCGAGGATCTGCGGGCCGGCCTTCATGTAGCTCGCGCGCCAGGCGCCACGTGCCGCCTCCTTGAACGCGATGTCCGACGAGTCGACCGCGTGGAAGGCACCATCGTTCAGGGTGATCTTCACGCCGCGGACGGGCGCGCCGATGAGCATGCCCTTCACCATCATCGACTCGAAGCCCTTGTCGACCGAGGGGACGAACTCGCGTGGAATGATGCCGCCGACGATGCCGTCGAGGAAGCGGTAGCCGATTTCCGGAAGCTCGCGGTGCTGCTTCTGAGCGCCCTTCTCCTCGGGCATGGCCTCGTCGGCGCTGAGCGGCTCGATGAACCCGCCGACCTTACCGTACTGGCCCGAGCCCCCCGTCTGCTTCTTGTGGGTGTACTCGTAGTCGACCGACGCCGTGATGGTCTCGCGGTAAGCGACCGCCGGCGGGCTCACGTCGACGAGCGCCGAGTACTCGCGCTTCATGCGCTCGATGTAGACGTCGAGGTGCAGCTCGCCCATGCCGCGGATGATGACCTCGCCGGTCTCCTCGTCGGTGTTGACGCGGAAGGTCGGGTCCTCCTTCGTGAAGCGGCGGAGGGCCTTGCTCATGTTGACCTGGGACTTGTTGTCCTTCGGCGTGATGGTGAGCGAGATGACTGGATCCGGCACGTGCATCGACGTCATGGTGACGTTGAGCTCGCCGTTCGTGAACGTGTCGCCCGAGTTGCAGTCGACGCCGAACATCGCGACGATGTCTCCGGCGCCGCACTTGCTGATGTCCTCCATCTCGTCGGAGTGCATCCGCACGAGGCGGCCGACCTTGTGGCGCTTCGTCGTCCGAATGTTCGTGATCTCGTCGCCCTTGTTGAGCGAGCCCTGGTAGACGCGCAGGTACGAGAGCTGGCCGAAGCGGCCGTCCTCGAGCTTGAACGCGAGCAGGACGAGCGGCTTCTCGGAGTCGCTCTCGAGGGTGATGCGCTCCTCCTCCTTGCTGACCTGAATCGCCTCGTTGACGATGTCCGACGGGCAAGGGAGGTACCGCTCGACCGCGTCGAGCAGCGGCTGAACGGCCTTGTTCGCGTAGGCCGAGCCCATCATGACGGGCACGACGTGGCGGCCGACGGTCGCCTCGCGGAGCGCCTGGTCGATGATCTCCTCGGTGACGTTCTCCTCGAGCATGGCCTCGGTGAGCGCGTCCGAGTGCATCGAGAGCGCGTCGAGCATCTCTTCGCGGGCCTTCTTCGCGTCCGCGAGCATGTCCGCCGGGATCTCGACGTTGATGATCTTCTCGCCGTTGTCGCCCTCGAAGGTGAGCGCGCGCATGCGGACGAGGTCGATGACGCCCTTGAACTCGTGCTCTAGGCCGATCGGCAGCTGGATCAGCACCGGGTTGATGTGGAGCTTCTCGCGCAGCTGGTCACGGACGCGCAGCGGGTTCGCGCCGGCGCGGTCGCACTTGTTGACGAAGGCGATGCGCGGAACCCCGTAGCGGCGCATCTGGCGGTCGACGGTCAGCGACTGCGACTGGACGCCCGCGACCGAGCAGAGGACGAGGATCGCGCCGTCGAGGACGCGCATCGCGCGCTCGACCTCGATCGTGAAATCGACGTGGCCGGGGGTGTCGATGATGTTGATGTGCGTGTTGCCCCACTGGCAGAACGTCGCGGCCGACTGGATGGTGATGCCGCGCTCGCGCTCGAGATCCATCGAGTCCATCTTGGCGCCGACGCCGTCCTTGCCCTTGACGTCGTGGATCGCGTGGATGCGCTTCGTATAGAAGAGGATGCGCTCCGTCAGGGTCGTCTTACCCGAGTCGATGTGAGCGCTGATCCCGATGTTCCTGATGCGTGAGATTTCTGGGGTCATGACAGTGCCGTCGAGGCTCCCGGTCCTGAGGGAGGCTGTGCGCGCGGCGTATACACGCACCTGGGCCCGCGTTGGAACCTTTTCTTTCCTGGCGGCCTCCGCGCATGGGAAGGATCGAGTATTCTAAAAGTCGTCATGGCCGCGTTCCCCTCGCTCACGATTCGCGCCGATGCCCTGGTGCCGCACGGGGCCTTCGCCGAGGCGCAGGCCGCCTTCCTCGCGCCCGACCCTGCGACGGTCGCCGAGCTCGACGCGCTGCTCGAGCGTCTCGGCGTCGGGGTCGTCGCGCACTTCTACATGGATCCGGAGCTCCAAGGGGTGCTCGCTTCGTGCGCCGCGTCACGCATCCGCATCAGCGACTCGCTCATGATGGCCGACGCCGCGGTGAAGATGGCGGACGAGGGCGCGCGCTCGATCGTGGTCCTCGGCGTCGATTTCATGGCCGAGAATGTCCGGGCGATGCTCGACGTGGCCGGGCACGCGTCGGTACCCGTCTACCGGGTCGCCGTCGAACCGATTGGCTGCTCCCTCGCCGAGGCCGCGAGGTCGCCCGCTTATGCCGCGTACCTCGACGAAGCGTCCCGCACCCCGCGGTCGCTCCACGTCGTCTACATCAACACGAGCCTCGACGTGAAGGCGCACGCCCACGCGACGGTCCCGACGATCACCTGCACCTCGTCGAACGTGGTGGCCACGATCCTTCAGGCCTTCGCGCAGATCCCTGACGTGCACGTGTGGTTCGGCCCGGACACCTACATGGGGCACAACGTCGAGGAGCTGCTCCGCGGGGTGACGGAGCTCGACGACGACACGGCGCGCCGCCTCCACCCTTCCCACGACCGGGCGAGCCTTCGCTCGCTGCTCCAGCGCTTCCACACCTTCGAGCAGGGCGCGTGCGTCGTGCACCACCTCTTCGGCGAGCAAGTCGTGGCACAGGTCGAGCGTGACCATGGCGACGCGTTCGTCACGGCGCATTTCGAGGTTCCCGGCGAGATGTTTCGCCTCGCGCTCCGAGCCCAGCGCGCAGGGCGCGGCGTGGTGGGCTCGACCTCGAACATTCTCGACTTCATTCGACGCAAGCTCGCCGCGCGGCTCTCCGGCGCCGACGCGGGTACCGGCCCGCTCCGCTTCGTGCTCGGCACCGAGGCGGGCATGATCACCTCGATCGTGCGCGACATGCAGCGGGCGCTCCGCGACGCGGGCGCGGTCGAGCTCGAGGTCGAGATCGTTTTTCCGGTCGCGGCAGACGCCGTCGCTCGCACGGGCGACGAGGCGCTCCCGATCGTGCCGGGCGTCGCGGGGGGTGAAGGGTGCTCGACCGCGGGAGGCTGCGCGACCTGCCCGTTCATGAAGATGAACTCCCTCGACGCGCTGTACGAGCTGCTGCGCGGTGTCGACGCTCGCGAGGCAGGGCTCGCGCGCTTCCATCCGCGGCTCTACGGCCGGCGCCTCGATGGGAGGTCCGTCGCGGAGCTCGGCGGCGAGCCGATCCTTCACATGCGCGCCTTTGGCGAGACCGGGCGGCTCTCCGAGGCCCTCGTCGCGGACGTCCTCGGTCGACGTGGAGCCGCGTGAGTCTCTGCTAGGATTCGACGCGTCATGGCGAGAAACGACGACGCAGGTGAGCTCGCGCGCGGGCGCATCCCCGAGCCCGTCGCGGTGACCGGCGCGACCGGCTTCATCGGGCGCCGGCTCGTCGCGCGACTCGTCGCGGACGGCTATCGCGTGCAGGCGCTCGCGCTCCCGGGCGACCCGATCCCGATCGAGTGGGCGTGCGATCGCGTGACCGTCCGACGCGCCGACGTCACGCGCCGTGGCGAGGTGGTCGACGGCCTTGCCGGGTCGCGCTTCGTCTTCCACCTCGCGGCGCTCGTCAGCGACTGGGGGAGCTCCGGTGAGCACCACCGCGTGACCGTGCTCGGCACCGAGAACGTGTTGGCCGAGGCGGCCAGCCGAGCTCAGCGTGCTCTCCTCGTCTCGAGCATCGCCGCTTATGGGAACAAACTCGGCACCACGCTCTGTGACGAGGACACCGACCCCGGCCTCCCGCTCGGCCCCTACGGCGCGGCCAAGCAGGCGCAGGAGAACGTGGCGCTCCGACTCGAGGGCGAGCGCGGGCTACAGGTGACCATCGTACGCCCCGCGAACGTGTTCGGCCCTGCGAGCGGCCCCTGGGTCGACCTCCTTTGCAAGCAGCTCTCCGCGGGTGCACCGACGCTCGTCTCGGGCGGAGACTTCGCGGCGGGCCTCATCTACGTGGACAACGTCGTCGACATCCTGGTTCGCGCGGCCGAGCGCGTGGGCGCCGTGGGGCGCATCTACAACGCAAACGACGATCACGGTGTCACCTGGCGACGATACGTCACCGCGCTCGCCGAGCTCATCGGAAGCCCCGCACCCCGCTCGATTCCGAGAGCGCTCGCCGGCGTCGCCGCGCGGCTCTCCGAGTCGACATCGCGCGCGCTGCGACGGCGGGAGCGACCGGGCGTGACCCGCGAAGCCCTAAACCTGTGCCAGGCCCCCCTGCGCGTCCCGGTCGACCGCGCGCGACGAGAGCTTGGATACGAGCCCCCCGTATCGTTCGACGAGGGCATGGCCGCCGTCGCCGACTACCTGCAGCGGCTCGCTCGGTCGGACGGTCGAGGAGGCAGCGCGTGATCCGGGCCGCGCTCGACGCGATGGGCGCCGACGCGGGCCTCGAGCCGACGGTCCTCGGGGCGGCGCTCCTGTCGCTCGAGCCCGTCGAGGTCACGGTGGTGTTGGTCGGCGACGCAGCCGCGATCCGTGCGCTCCTCGCGCGGACGCCTCACGATCCGAAGCGCCTCGAGATCGCGAACGCGCCGGAATTCGTCCGCATGGACGAGAAGCCCGCTGCCGCGCTCGACGCGCGTCCAGACGCCTCCATCCTGTGCGCCGCGAGGCTCGTCGCCTCGAGAGAGGCCGACGTCCTCGTCGGAGCCGGCAACACCGGCGCGGTCATCCACGCCGCGGCGCGCTCGTTCTCGCGCCTCGAGGGGGTGCGTCGCGTGGCACTCTGCGCGGTCCACCCCACGCTCGAGCCGCACGGCCCCAAGGGCGACCCGTTCGGTCTTATGCTCGACGTCGGCGCGACGCTTCAGTGCAGCGCCGAGGACCTCGTCGCCTTCGCGCGAATGGGAAGCTGCTACTCGCGGCTCGTGTCCGACATCGCGCGGCCGAGCGTTGGACTCCTGTCGAACGGCAGCGAGCCGACGAAGGGGACCGACGCCATCGTCGCCGCGCACGCCGCGCTCGCGTCCTCGGCCGACCTCGCGTTCGCTGGAAATGTCGAGGGCCTCGACGTCCCGAAGGGCCGCGTCGACGTGGTGGTGTGCGAGGGCTTCGTCGGCAACATCGTCCTCAAGATGCTCGAGGGCGTCGCGGATGCCGCGCGCGATCTCGCACGGCACGCGCACGCGACCAAGCTGCGCTATCGCCTCGGCCTCGCGCTCCTTCAGAGCGGGCTCGAGCGCGTTCGCGAGGTGACGGACTGGAAGCAGTACGGCGGAGCGCCGATCCTCGGCTTCGACCGCGCCGTCATCAAGGCCCACGGGCGCTCGACTCCTCGAGCGGTTCGCAACGCGCTCCGGCTCGCCGCAAAGACGGTCGAGCGCGGGCTCGTCCCCGAGCTCCAGAAGAGCCTCGCCTGCTGACTTGCTCCGACCCGACCTCGAGCGAGACGACTCAGCCGTCGTCCTCTTCAACGATGGCGCCGAGCACCGACGGGCGCGATGTCGTGAACGCCGCGGCGTCGAGCGAGCCGTGGGCGTCGTGATGGTCGTGAGCGTCCGCGAAGAGGCCGTGACCATCGTGGTGCTCGTCGTGAGCGTGCTCGTCGTGAGCGTGCTCGTCGTAGTGACCGTTACCGATCAACTCCTCGGCGAGTGCGCGGATCCGTCGGCGACGCGCCTTGTCGGTCCACTCGATGTTGATCGCGCGGTCGGTGACCTCCCAGTAAGCCCGCTTCTGGATCGACACGAGGTGCTGCGCCGCGGCCGCGAGCTCCGCCATCGGAACCTCGGCGAGGTCGCGCTTGACCAGGGCGAGCTGCTCGTCGAGGCCTTGCTCGGCTAAGAACGCCGCCGCGATGAGCTTCGCGCGGACCCGCGCGGGCGAGACCTTGCCGTTGCGAACCGTGGGGAGCGAGAGGAAGTGCTTGAGGAGGTCGTCCGCGGCCTCGGCCTTCTGCAGGTATGCGGTCTCGACCACGTGTTCGAGGTCGAAGCTCGCGAGGTCGGCGGCGAAGGCGCAATCGAGATCGTCTGCGAGCTTGGCGTAGACGACGAAGAACGCCCCAATCCGACGCGCGAAGCGCGGGTCGCCGCAGAGCTCCCCGGCGAGCTGACGGTACTGGTAGAAGACGTCGAACGCCGCGCCGTGCTTCCGGGTGTTCAGAGCCTCGCGGATGAACGTGTTGAAGACGCGGATCGAGAGCGAGACGACATGCCGGTCCTCGCGACGCTCGGCTTCGACGGCGATGCGCCGGTTGACGTTCGTGATCGTGCTGATCTCATCGGGTGCCTTCTGGAGCGCGTGCCGGTAGCAGAGCACGAGCTGATAGAGCACGTGCATCTCGAGCCAGGTGCGCTTCTGATTGATCATCTGGATGGCGTGGTGGCTCATCCCGACGAAGTCGCTGCGCCCGACGAGGAACCACTCGTCGCCCATGCGCGGCTTCACTTCGCCGTAGGCGCGAATGATCTGTCGCAGCGCCCACACCCCTTCGTGCGCGACGCTGCGATCCGCGCGGTCGAACGCCTTGATGACGATCGTCCCGATCTGAAAGAGGAGATCCTGGATCTCGTCCTGCGCGACGTCGGGTCGGCGCTTGCCGTTGGCGACCGCTTCAAGCGTGCTCGTAATCTCGTTTTGGAGGCGACGGATGATCACCGACGGATCGAGGAATCGGACGACGTAGAAGAAGTAAGGGATGAGGATGACCCACCCCGCGAGCGCTCCGAACACCGACACGCCGTAAGCCCAGACCGGCACGAAGTTGGGGCCGATGATGAACGACGTCCAGAGGACATGCGCCGCACCGATGGCGCCGATCGTGAGCACGGTTCGGTTGATGCGGTCGCGGAGGAAGAGTTCGATAAGCTTCGGCGTGTGCATGTTCGCCGTGAGCGGGATCGCGAGGCCGATCGTGGCGAGGAGCATCGACAGCACGTTGTTGTACGCGCGCGCCATCGGGCTCAGCGTCGCGAGCAGCTGCGCGTTGTTCGTGCCCTCCCACGAGAGCGAGGCGAGCGAGGGGAACCCGTGCTCGCGAAGCTCGAAATAGAACTCGAGGCTAAACAGCACCAGGAGACCGATCGCGATCGCCACGATGCCGCGGGTGAACTCGGTCTTCAGCTCGTCGGACGATCGCTCTCTCATGGTCCGCGTCGGAAAGCTTGAGGCTAGCGCGAACCGCGGCGCGCGTGGAGCGTCGCGACGAGCTCGACGTGAGGCGTGTGCGGAAGGGTGTCGTAGGCGCGGAGGCTCGAGAGCTCGAACGCCGGGGCGAGCCTATCGATGTCGGAACGAAGGCCCGCGGGTCCACAGCTCATGATCCGGAGCTCCGCGAGCCCGGCAGCGGCGAGCCGCACGAGGGCGCCGCACACCTCGGAGCCGAGGCCGGCACGGGGCGGGTTCGCGACGACGAGCCCAGGCACGAGGCCATCGGCGGCGCTGCGCGCGAGGAAAGCCTCGGCCGTCTCTGCGGCGATGCCGAGGCGGGCGGCGGACTCGGGGTACGCCTCGCAGGCGAGAACGCGTACGCCGGCACGGCGGAGCAGCTCGGTCGTCACGCCCGCGCCGGCGTAGAGGTCGAACACGAGGGGCGGGACGGGGCTCGCGCACAAATGCGAGTAAGCAAGCTCGGCGACCCGCGGGTTCGGTTGCAAGAAGCCGAGGGGGCCGACCTCGACGCGCACGCCGGCGAGCTCGACCTCGAGCGAGGCTCGCCCGCGCAAAATCACGATGTCCTCGCCGCGGATGGCGTTTCCGTCGCTCGCCTGGACGCACCACGCGACGCCAGCGAGGTCCGGGAGGGCCTCCGCCAGCTCGCGCGCACGCGAGGTCTCGCTCGCCGTGATGAGGGTCACGAGCACCGCGCCGTTCCCGTCGGTCTTCAACCAGACGTAGCGCAAGTCGCCAGTGCGCTTCCGCTCGTCCCACGCCTCGATGCCGAGGAAGCTCGCCACTGCTCCGACGTCGCGCGCGGCCGCGGCGATGTCGGGGTGATCGACGAGGCAGCCGTCCATGTCGGCGACCTGATGCGTCCCGCGACGAAAGCTGCCGAGGTGGAGGCGTCCGCCGTGGGTCCGGGCCACCCGCTTGCTCGAGTAGCGGTAGCCGAGCGCGTCCGACGACGAGCGTACCTCCGAGACCTCGAGGCCGTGCGCCTCGGCGAGCATGCGCTGCTTCCAGCTCCGCTGCGCCACCACGTCGAGGTGCATGACGGCGCAGCCGGTGCACCGCCCCTCTCGCGCCTCGTGATCGAGGCAGGGCGGTTCGACGCGCTCAGGCGCCGTTCGCGTAAGCTCGACGAGGCGCCCGTGGGCGCGACGCGCGCGGTGAGGCGCGTGACGCCCTACGTGCTCGAGGAGGACGCTCCCCTCCTCCCCCGGAAGGAGTCCCGGTACGAACACCTCAGCGTCTTCGACGGCGCCGACCCCTTCGCCTTCCCGCCCGAGCGCAAGAGCCTCCAGTACGACGCGGTCGCCTTCCTTCACGAGCGCACCATACCCTTGACGACGCCGGTCGTCGCGGTTGTGCTGCGAGCGATGTCGACGATCGATCGGTCCTGGCCGGTAGCGACGGCGGTGGTCGGCGCGACGAGCGCGGGCACGATGGTGTGGCGCTTCGGGGGCCACCTGATGGTCAGCGTCGTGGCGAAGGCGACCTTCGGGCTCGTGCCGGACGGGCCGATGACGCGTCTCGCGCCTGAGCCGATTCAGCGCTCCGAGCGCGCCGATCGAGGACCGATGGGCAGCATCACCCGCACGAGCGAGCTCGCGCCGCCGCTGCGCGAGGTCGACGTGCTAATGACCGGCCACGCCTACCCCCCTCACCCCGGCGCGACCGAGGCCGCGGTCCGACTCACGGTGCAGACCGAGAGCGCGATCCTCCTCGACCGGCTCGTCTACGCGGTGGGCGACCCCAATCCGTCAAACGGAGGCCGAGCGGCCCTGCGCCGGACCTCGCTGGGCTACGAGCGAGCCTACGGCGGGATCGGCTTCTCCGAAAATCCGCTCGGGATCGGCTACGGCGCGAACGCCAACGAGGCCCCGAACCTGATCGATCCGCGCTCGGCGACCGGGGTCGCGAGCTTCTCGCCCGTACCGGCGAGCTTCCCGAGCCGTAAGCAACTGCTCGGCGAGCTGCCGCGGAGCGCGCTCGGCGAACGCATCGTCGAGTTCCCCGACTCGTTCGATTGGCGCTACTTCCAAGCGGCGCCGCCGAGCCAGCGGCTCGTCGGGACGCGCGGCGGCGAGTGGTTGACGCTCGAAGGCGTCTTCCCGGCCTACGCGCGAATGCAGACGCAGCTCCCGAACCTCAGCGCGTCGGCGTGTGTCCTCTCGTACCACGACCGCGCGCTCGACGTCCCCGAGCTGGTGGCGCTTCGGCTCGACACCGTGCATGTGGACGCGGACGAAGGCACCTGCCAGCTCGTCTTCCGCGGGAGCTTTCCGCTCGCCGACGCGGAGGCCCTCGACGCGCTCCTCGTCGTGGCGGCGATCGAGGCGGCCGGTGCCCCCATCGCGTGGCCTCCGGCCTCGGCCTTCGACGCCGCGGCCCTCCGCGGCGCAGACGGCCTCGCGATGCGCGTTCCGGAGGGCGCGCGCTTGACGAGCGAAGATGCGGTCGCCGAGACGATGGCGGCCGACGCCCTCGCAGCGCGCCACGAAGGGACGGTCGCCCTCGGGCCTGGCTCGCCCATCCCAGGGCTCGGCGCCAGCGCGCCCTTCGCCATCACGCGACCGGGCGGCTCGAGCGCGCAGCCCCTGATCCCCGGTGCCCCCTGGGCACGGGCGGAGGCGCTACCCGTCCCGCTGGCTCCGGAGGCGAGCCCCGTCACGGGTGAGACGACGATGCCCATCGAGCCACCGTCGGTCGTTCGTGAGCGTGAGCTGCGCCGAAAGCGCGAAGAAGAGCGTGAGCGACGCGAGCAAGAGCTCGCTCGCCAGCGCCTCGAGGCCCAAGAGGCCGCACTCGAGCGGGAGCGCATCGACGCGGAGGAGCGCCGCCGCGCGACCGAGGAGGCTCTGCGCGCGCGGCAAGAGGCCGAAGCCCGACGCGAAGCCCAGGCCGAGCAGTTTCGCCTCGAGCAAGAGGCCGCCAAGCGCGACGCCGAGCAGCGTGCGGCCCAGAAGGCCGCCGAGCGACGCGACCAGGCCGAACAGGTGAAGCGCAACCTCTACGGCGCCTTTAGGAGAAAAGACTGATGCATCCTCGTTGCGTTCTCGTCATCGTCGCGGCGCTCCTCCTCGGGTGCGGCGACACTGCGAAGCCTGCCGCCCCCATCGACGTGTCGGCCGCGGGCGGCCTGCGGGCCACCCTCGAGGAGGGGCGGCTCGTCCTGCGCGCGAGCGATGGGCGCGTGCTCCTCGATGGTCTGCCGCCCGGCGACGTCCCCGAGGAGGCGCCTCCGCTCGTGGGGTTCGCGGTGCGCGACATCACCACGCGCTACGAGATGAACTTCGGCTCGTTCAAGCCGACCGAGGAGCCCGCCGGGCCCTGGCTCGTCGCCAGAAAGCTCGTGGTCGACGGCGAGGGCAAGCTCGCCCTCGAGGACGGCGCGGGCACAGCGCTCGCGACGCTCTCGTTCGCTTCCCCACGACCTGGCGCGCTCGTCGTCACGACCACCGCGAAGGGGTCGGCGAAGCGGATTTCATGGGGCATCCGATGCGACGCCGACGATCACTTCGCGGGCTTCGGCGCGCAGACCTGGGACGTCGATCACCGAGGTCAGACGGTCTTCACCTGGGTGCAGGAAAACGGCATCGGTAAGTCGACGACCGACGACTACACCGGCGCGTGGTTCGTGCAGGGGCGGCGCCACTCGAGCCACCTCCCCATCCCGCAGTTCCTCGCGCGGCGCGGGTACTCGCTCGCGGTGCGCACCGACGAGCGCGCGGTGTTCGCGCTGTGCAGCGAACGCGAGGACTCGGCACGCCTCGAGTTTGAGCTCGGCTCGACCATCGAGCTCTTCGACGGCCCCACGCCTGCCGAGGCGCTCGAGCGCGCCGGGGCCTCGTTCGGTCGGCCACGGCTGCCCCATCGCGTCGCCTTCGCGCCCTGGCTCGATGCGATCCGCGGGAGCACGGAGGTGCGGCGCGTGGCCAAGAAGCTTCGCGACGAGAAGGTCCCGTCGAGCGTCCTCTGGACCGAAGACTGGAAGGGCGCGAAGCAAGACGGCGACGGCTACGTCCTGTCGGAAGAGTGGACGGCGGACCCGGTCCTCTACCCCGACTTCAAGGGGCTCACGAAGGACCTCCACGACTCCGGCTTCGCGTTCCACGTTTACTTCAATTCCTTCGTGTACAAAGAGACGCAGGCATTCGCCGAGGCCGCCCCAAAGGATTTTCTCGTCAAGCGCGAGGACGGCGAGGACTACCTCTTCATCGGCGCGAAGTTCAGCGAGACGGGCCTGCTCGACGTGTTCGACGAGGGCGCTCGCGCATGGGCGGTAAATAAAATGCGCGACGCGATCGCGCTCGGCGCCGACGGCTGGATGCACGACTTCGCGGAGTGGCTGCCGACCGATGCGGTCACCGCCGCGGGGAGCGGCGCGAAGGTCCACAACCGATACCCCGTGGCGTGGCAGGAGATCGCTCGCGAGGCGCTCGACGGCGTCGAGGATGGCGCGCCTCGACTGTTCTTCGCGCGCTCGGGTTGGTTCGGGACACCAGCCCTCGCCGACGTGATCTGGGCCGGCGATCAGCGAACGTCGATGGCGCCCGACGACGGGCTCCCGACGATCCTCCCGATCGGCATCGGCCTCGGGCTCGTCGGGATCTCCACCTACGGGCACGACATCGCGGGGTATCAATCGGGCACGAACCCCGGCTCGACGCGAGAGGTCTTCTACCGGTGGACCGAGCTCGGAGCGTGGTCGCCGGTGATGCGTACGCATCACGGCCTGCAAGCATCAAAAAACTGGAGCTGGGAGAAAGACGCCGAGACCATCGCGCACTTCCGCCGCTACGCCGCGCTGCACATGTCGCTGATGCCCTGGCTCGAGGGGCTCGCGGCCGTCGCGCACGACACGTCGTTGCCGATCTGGCGCGGCATGTTCGTCCACTTCCCCGAGGACGCCGAGACGTGGCCCGTCACCGATCAGGTGCTCGTCGGCTCGCACGTGCTCGTCGCACCGATCCAGGTCGAGGGCGCGACGTCGCGCGTGGTCTACTTCCCGTCGGGCACCTGGTACCCGTGGGCCGGCGGCGCATCGCTCCTCGGAGGCACCCGCGTCGACGTGAAGGCACCGCTCGAAGAGATCCCGGTCTTCGCGCGCGCCGGTGCGGTGATCCCGATGTTCCCCGACGGCGTGATGACGGCGGCGTACGCCTCGGCTGAGGTGCCGGGCCCGGAGAGCGTCGGCGACGATCGCGTGCTCGCGGTCTTCCTCGGTGACTCGGGCTCGTTCACCGAGAGGGGCGGCCTCGCTTACGACCTCGAGCACCTCGCGCCCGCGGTAGGCCCGCTCGCCTTCTCCTTCGCCGGCTCGAAGCTCACGACGTGTGCGAGCCCTCCGGTCGCCCCCTGCGCAGACCCCACGAAGGACGGGCTCACGGTCGTGCGCCTGGTCGGACCGGGGACGCTCGCCATCGAGGGCACCGGACCGGTGGCGCGCCTCACCCTTCAAGGCGGCGCCGCCAGTCGCGCCGTCGAGGTTCGGCTCCGCCAGCCCTGACGCCACGAAGAGCGCTCGTCGTCCAGCTGCGCTAGGATACGTTGCGATGCTTACCTCACAGGCCGTCACGCGAGGCGTCCAGGTCCACGTCGAGTCGCGCTACCTCCAGGAGCGGTCCTCTCCCGAGCGCGGCGGCTGGTTCTTCGGCTACACCGTGACGATCTCCAACGTCGGGATGGAGACGGTGCAGCTCCTCTCGCGGCACTGGATCATCACCGACGCCCATGGCCGCATCGAAGAGGTGCGCGGCCCCGGCGTCGTCGGCGCTCAGCCTCGCCTGCGACCAGGCGAGTCCTTCGAGTACACCTCAGGCTGCCCGCTCCGTACGCCCTTCGGGACCATGCGCGGCACGTACCAGATGGTCACGAGCGAGGGCGCGACGTTCGACGCCACCATCGCCCCCTTCACCCTGACGACGCCGGAGTCCTTGAACTGAGTCGACGCACGGAGTCGTCGATCGGCATCGTTGACCTGAGTCGCTGACCCGAGTCGCGAGAGCGGCCCCTCCTCGGGGAGCGCCGCGCAATTGCCGCCCGGCAGGTCTCGGGATAAGTGCGGTCGCATGTCCTCGAGGTGGAGCCTCTTCGCCGTCGGTCTCGTTGCGCTCACCGGTTGCAAATCGGAGAGCCCGCCACCGGAAGCGCCCGCCACCCCGAGCCTCGTGAGCTACGCGCTCGGCTACCCCGGCGAGCTCGCGCGCACCACGAGCGCCTACGACGAGGGGCGCGGCGAGGCGCTGCAGCGATGCGGGGAAGCGATGGAACTCGCGTCGAGCATCAAGGATCCGGTCGACGCCGAGGTCTGGGCCGCGCTGGTCGCCGCGGCCGAGAAGTCCGGCAAGAGCGGGCTCTACGCCGGTCGAGCTCGCGACAACGCGGCGTTCCAGCGCATGCTGCGCGAGCGCGACGACGAGATCGCGAAGCGCACGGCGGGGACCGCGCAGTACACCGCCGAGCAGAAGGGCTGCGGTGGTGCCGCGGTCGATGTCGGCAGCGCGGCGGCGAGCGGCTTGAGGCGCTCCGCGGAGAAGCGCCTCGAGGATCGGCTGCACGATGTCAACGAGGCCCACGACATCCTCCAGCAACGCCGCGACGCCATCGGCAAGCCGAACCTCGCACCGCTGGGTCGACAAGCCGACGCCATCGCCTACGCGACCTACCTCACCGAGGTCGCTCTCCCTCGGCTCGCGTACGAGCGGGTCACGCTGTCCGCCGCGAGCAGCAAGGTTCGGCAGACGCTCGAGAGCGCCATCTCCTCAGAGGAAGAGGCCCGCGGCGGCGAGGCAAACGCGAAGGCCAGCGAAGAGCGGCTCCGCGCCCTCAAGGCCGCGCTCTCGGAGCTCGCGACGCTCGAGCCGAAGCTCGTCACGGTCCCCGAGAAGCTTCAGGACGAGCTCCGCGACACCCGCGACGGATGCGAGGAGATCCTCTCGGCGCTCCGCAAAGACATGAAGAAGCGCGCGAAGTGAGCGGCTCGCCGCGTGAAGCCCCGCGCTCAGGCGGCGAGCAGGAGCACCTTCAGCTGGCTCGGCACGATGCGGAGCCCGATCATATTTGTCGAATTTTGAAGTGAAATGCTGGTGAGCCGCGTCGCCGGCAGCCCGCCCACGAGCACCGTGAACGCCGCGGTGAGGTGGCGCGCTGGCCCCATCACCGTGCCTGACGCGACGCCTAACGCGACCCCGGGCTGATCGCCGAGGGTGAGCGGGATCATGGTCGCGAGGTTGTGCGCCGGCATGCACATCCAAAGAACCTTTGGATAAAAGAGGATCGCCGTCGGGCCGAGCCCGAAGTTTGGGTACGGGATCGGCACCGGCACCGGCGTCGGGGTGAGGCAGACGTCGGGGAAGGCGAAGTCGAGCCCGGGGAGCGGTCCTTGCGCGTTGGCGAACATACGACCTCCTCAGCCGACCAGGATCTGAGCGCCGTCAACCTTCACGACCTCGGCGGCGGTGACGACCGCGTTCTCTCCATGAAGGTTCAGCGTACGAGACGCCGTGTAGTCGATGCGCTCGGCGCGGACGTGATCCGCCTCCTCAATGAAGCGGTAGGAGCGCTTCACCCGCTGGCTCAGGCGCTCGAACACCGAGTCGACGCTGGTGGCGAAGGCCTTCACCCGATCGAGTTCGGCGCGCACGTGGCGCCCGACGAGCGCGAGGTCCTCGGCGACGACGCTCGCCTGAAGCGCCTTCATCGAGACCGAGCCGGCGACGAGCTCGAGGGCCTTCGCCGAGAGCACCGACACGCCCTCCGCCCCGCGGAGCCGTAGCTCTCCGCGTGGGGTCGCGACCTCGAGATCGCCCTCGGCCACGAGCCTCGTCGGCTGCGAGCCCGAGCGCTCGAGGATGGCGAGCACGTAGCTCGTTCCGCGCGGAGTCGACGCGACGAGGGCCAGGTCTCCCTCCTCCGGCTCGACGAGGCAGCTCGTCGCGCGGCGCGCGCGGTAGTCGCCCGACGAGGTCCGCACGACGAACAGGTCGCCGTCATGCCGGACGACGAGGCCTTGCTCCTGGGTGATGTCAGTGGCGAGGGATTCGGCGAGGAGGGTCATGGCGATGCTCCGTGATTCGGTTCGGTCGGGTCCGTGATGGTAGCGCGGCCTCGAGGCGCGCCTCACGCCTTCGGGGTGAAGTCCTCGGCCGCGGCGAGCTCAGGGTCGTCCCCGAGGGCGAGCAGCCGATGCGTGAAGGTGGCGTCCTTGTCATTCGTCCGGTGAAAGCGCGTGCGGAAAAGCGTAGCGTCCGTGAAGTCCGAAGCCGTGACGTCCGCGTGCGAAAAGTCCGCGTACGAAAGATCGGCCCCTCGAAACGACGTCGCGAGCGCGCTCGACTTCTGGAACATGCACTCGCGCAGCTCGGCCTCGGCGGCGTCGACGCCCTCCAGGACGCACTCGTTGAAGACCGAGCCGCGGAGTCGAGCGCGCGTGAGGCGCGTGCGCGCGAGCCGGGCGCCGAGGAACATGACGTGCAGCCCCGTGGCCTCCTCGAGGTTCGCCCCCGAGAGATCCGCCTCATGGAAGTTGCACTGCGTGAGGTCGGCCCCCCCGAGATCCGCGTCGACGAGCTTCGCCTTCGAGAACTGCGTCAGGGCGAGCCGCATGCCGGCGAGTCGCTGCTTCCTCAGGTCGCACTCGTTCAGCACGGCAAGCTCGAGCGTCGCGCCCGTGAATCGAGCCGTCCGCAGGTCGGCGCCGACGAGGATCGTCTGTACGAGGCGCGCACCCGCGAAGTCGACGTCTGCCGACGACGCTGGCTTCAGGACCGAGAAGCGGTCGAGCATGGCCTCCGCGAAGGAGGCCCGATCGAGCCGACACTCGATGATCTGCGCGACGGTCAGCGTCGCGCCACGAAAGCTCGCACCCGTGAGCCCGCATCGAAGGAGCTTCGCCGCCGTGAGATCGACGCCCACCATCGAGGCGTCCTCGAGCTCGCAGCCGGTCATCGTCACGTGACGCATCGAGGCTCCGTCGAGCCGCGCGCGAGCGAGCGAACAGTCGTTGAAGATCGCCTCGCGGAGTCGCGCCGCGCCGAGGTTCGTGCCGCCGAACGAGCATCGCTCGAAGATCCCGCCGCCGAGATCGAACCCCGCGAGGTCGAGGCCGTCGAGCCGCTCGCCCTCGAAGACCTCTCCGCCGCGGACACGCTGCAAGAGCACCTCACGGTCCATCGGCGCGAGCCTCCACGTAGAGCGCGTACGAGAGGTTCGCGTCGTCGAGGCGCGTCTCGGCCGAGACGCGACAGCGCGCAAGGCTCGCGCGGAAGAGGTTCGCCCCGCGAAGATCCGCGCCCGACAGGTCGGCGTTCGGGAGCAGCCCCTCCATCAGGTTGGCGCCCGCGAGCACGGCCCCGCGCAGGTTCGCGCGCGCGAGCGAGGCCCGCGGAGCCCGGATGCGGAGGAGGCTCGCTCCCTCGAGGTTCGCCTCGCCGAGCTCAGCGCCCTCGAGCGTCGCGTCGTCGAAGCATGCGCCGCAGAGGTTCGTGGCGCGAAGGTTGGCCTTCGTCAGGGTCGCGCCGACGAACGACGCCCGGGCGAGGCTCGACCCGTGAACGACGCGCAGGTTGGTGGCGTCCGCCCCGGTGAAGTCGGCGTCGTCGGCATGGACCGCTGTCAGCAGGCTCTCGCGCAGCGTCGCCCCGCGAAAATTCGCGCCCACGAGTCGGACGTGAAGGAACGAGACCTCCTCGAGCAGCGCCTCGGCGAAGCACGACCCCGAGAGCTCGATCGGCCGCTCCGCGGCGCCGATGAGCTGGACTGCGCGAGCCTTGATCCCTCGAAAGTCGCAGCGCTCGAAGGTCGCGTCGAGGCAGTCGTTGCCCTCGAGCCGCGCCCCGCGCAATCGGAGCTCGACGCAGCGGCTCTTCGCGAACGTGACGCCCGTCAAGTCGAGATCCGAGAGCTCGGTGCGTACGAGCGTAGCCTCACCCAGGTTCGCGCCCCGCACCCGCGCCCCTTCGAGCGTCGCGTCGGTGAGATCGGCGCGCACGAGGACCGCGTCGGTAAGATCGGCCTGCCCGAGGTCGCAGCCGACGAGCCTCGCGCCCTCGAGGAACGCCCCGCGAAGGTCGGCGCCGACGAGCGAGAGCCCGGCCAAATCGGCGCCGGTGAGATCGCGCCCTGCGAGCGAGACTCCGGACAGAACGGCGGCCTCGACCTCCCCTCGGACCCTTGCGTTCGCCTCTGCGCCGAGCGCACGGGCCGGCGGGAACAAGTGGCCGTAGCGCCGATACGCCGTCATGACGTTGTGCTCGGCGAACTCGAGCCGCCTCGGGTACTCGGGATCGGCGAGCTTCGCCTCGGCCTCGACCATCGGCACGCCGGCGTTGCGTCCGAGCTCGACCATGTCGCGCAGCTTCCTCAGCTCTTCGGAGGCGCGGAAGGTGGGCGGGCCGCCTTGCTCCGAGGCCTTCTCCGCGACGAGGGCGTCGTAGTTCACCCCCGCCCGCTCGCAGTCCTTGCGGGCCTCGGCCACTGCCGCCTCCACGCGCCGCGCGGCATCGCCCTCGGCCGCCTCCGCTTGGTCGAGCTGGTCGTCGAGCGCGACCGCGAGCGCGTCGGGATCGTCGGGCACGTCGAGCGGTGGCGGAGGCTCCGGCGGCAGCTGGTGAGCCGATGGGTCGACCCCCTCGCGCGCGAGGTCGGCGCGGAGGCGCTCGAGCTCGGTACCCGCACGGCGGCGCTGATTGGCCTCGGCGAGCCCTTCGGTCGCGAGCTCTCCCTTCGCGTCCGCGAGGGCCTCCCCCGCGACGAGCGGGATCGCGGGATGGCGCGGCGGCATGAGGTCGGCCTCGCGCAGCGCGTGGAGGTGCCCCCGCTTTCTGTCGAGCCTGCGCGCGAGGGCGCTTCGGTAATGGTCGATCGGGCGCTCGCTCCCGCGGCGGTCGCAGCCCACGAGCAGCACACCGAGATCGTGCGCGTCGTCCTCGTAGACCTCGAGCACCCCGCGAAAAATCGCGGTGGCTCGCATGCGGTGCGGCACCACGTGGAGCGTGTCGAGGCGAAGAGGCACCTCGACGAGCGCGTCGCTCGCCGCCCCGGCATCGAACGATGACCTCGACGCGACGAAGGCCCGGGCGACGAGATCCGTGATGCGCGCCTCGATCGTCGCGCGCTCCGGGTGGAGGTTCTCGAGCACGAACGCCTCATCGCCCCGGAAGAAGTCGGGGAGCCATTGGTCTTCGGGGGCCACGTTGAAGCTGCGCCAGTCGATGTCCTCGGGCAGCCCCGGGAAGCTCTCGGCGAGCCACCTCGAGTCGTACGTGCCGGCGCGCGCGCGCCGCTCCGGGCGCGTCGTGTCGAGAGCGCCAAAGCCAACGGCGGGGGGGCGCTGCGAAGGCGAGGTGACGAGGTGGTCGGGGTGCTCGACGTTGGGCAGCGGCTGCACGTCCTTGCCGTCGCGACGAACGAGGCTCGCGCCCTTGCCCTGAGGGTTCGGCTCGTGGCCGGCGCCCCCGAAGGCGTTCGCCCAGGTGAGCGGCAGCTCTCGAAACGGCGCGGGCTCGGTCGGCACGCCGCGTCGCCACACCCGATCGCCCACGGCGACGAGGCGCTTGTCGATGGTGCCGAGGCCGACGCGCACCGCGCACACCGGCGCGTCGCCGCCCGGTGGGTAGGCTCGCGCGGTGACGAGCAGCTCGCCCGTGGCCTTGGGCATGCCCTCGTCGAACACCGCCTCCTTGCCGAGGTCCTCGACGATCGAGGCCCAGACGACCGCGTCCTGGAGGGCGATCGAGGGGTGCTCGAGCGAAAAGTGAACCATCACGCTCGGCGTGAAGAAGAAGCGCCGACGATGCTCGAAGGTCCGGTAGAGGACCCCGAGCTTCAGCGGCTTGACGACCTTCACGGGCGCTCCGCTCAGAAGAAGATCGTGAGCGCGGCGCTCTCGAGCTTCACGGTGGCGATGTCGACCGACACGAGGTGGTTCTCGATGTTGACCATCGTCTTGTCGATCTTGATCGGGCGATTGCGAAGGTCGACGGAGCCGTCGAACTCGAGCTTCGCGCCCGCGGCGAATTTCAGTTTGAGGCCGAGCGCCGCCTCGAACTTCAGGCCCGCGAAGAGCTCGATCTTCGCGCCGACCTGGTTCGAGTTGCGGACGCCGACGAAGGTCTCGCTCGTCGCGCCGCCGTTGAAGCTGGCCGAGACGCTCAAGAACTTCTTCAGCGTCGTGCCGACGACCGTCTGTCCGTAGCTGGCCGAGAAGTTCTCGATGACGTCGCCGGAGACGGCCCTGTCGGTGGCGCCGAGGACCTTCACGCTTTCGTTACCGTTGATCGTCTTCGTGACGTTCCCCGAGACCGTCTCCGTCAGATCGCCCGCGACGTCGACGAGGATGTTCGCGTTGTAGGTCTCCTTCGCGTCGCCGACGACGTGCAGCTGCGAGAGCCCGGACACTTCGGTGAGCTGGTCGCCGAGCACCGTCGTCTTCCACAGCCCGTCGAAGTCGTACTGCGTGTCGCCGACGACGTGCAGGCTCTTCGTCCCGAACATCTCGACGGCGCTGTCGCCGGTCACGTTCATCGCGTAGTTCGAGAGGTAGTGGTTCGCGACGTCACCGATGACCTTCTCGGTGAGGGTTCCGCAGACCTCGACGACCTGCTTGCCGCCGAAGGTGAACAGGCCGTGCCCATGGGTCGACAGGAGCGCATTGAACCCGTCCTTCAGGACACCGAGGTAGAGCGACGTCGTCTCGATCGGGCAGTACATGTACATCGACTGCTCGCCGAGTTTGTCCTCGAGCCGGATCAGGTTCTCGTGGGCGGTCTGAATGACGTTCTGGGTGTGGTTCTTTGCGACGACCGGGCTCGGCGTCTTGGCGTTCGGGACGACGCCGGCGATCACCGGACGGTCAGGGTCCCCGCCGAGGAAAATCAGCGTCACCTCGGTGCCCTTGAGGAGCGGGAAGTGGAAGCCCTCGGTGCTGCCGCCGTAGGGTTGCTGCTGCCGCACCCATGCCGATGCCTTGCCGTCGCCGAGCTCGCTCTCGTCGAACATCACGCGGACCTTGTAGCGGCCCTGCTCGTCGAGCTGCGCGTAGGGACTCTCGGCCTCGCCGCACACGACCGCGGACTCGTAGCTCGATATGCGCGGCCACGGCGTGCGATCGATCGGCGTGCGGTAGGTGAGGTCGGACGCGATCGCGCGGACTTCGCAGGCGTACTCCTTGTCGAGCTCGATGCCGAGCGCCGACATGACCTCTGGCAAGTCCGCTGCCTGATTCCCTTCGTGGGAGATAGAGACCGCGAGGTACTTGCGGTTGAGCTCGCCGCGCGGGTGGTCGTCGAGCGAGAAGAGCCGTCCGGCCTGCAGGTGGAAGACGCGTCCGCGCGCCTCGAGCACACGCTGCTGCGCCTCGAGCGACTGCATTCGGATGCGGGCGAGCGCCTCCCCCTCGGTCGGCGTGGCGAAGTGGTCCTCGGCGAAGCGGCTCATCGTGCCGCGCTTCGCCTTCCCGAGCTTCGAGAGGCCGCGGACCTCGAGGGTCGGCTTCAGATAGTCGTAGTCGTGAAGCGCGACCTCGTGCGGGACGGCGCGGGAGCGCGAGCGGACCCACTCGAAGGCCTCGAGCGCCATCGAGTCGCCTTCGGAGAGGGGCCGGTACTTCACGACGCCAGGTCCGTGCAGCGCGTCGTACTGAGGGCCATCGACGATGACCACGCGCTCCTTCTTCTCGCCCTGCTCGAAGTAGTAGAAGAG
>Ga0194129_10001343_pt1 | contig 40925 bp, 34 predicted proteins | sample TA2KigCa35mmetaG_FD_150862 | JGI IMG/M metagenome (GOLD analysis project Ga0194129, IMG submission 150862) | Freshwater microbial communities from Lake Tanganyika, Tanzania - TA2015038 Kigoma Deep Cast 35m | ecosystem: Environmental > Aquatic > Freshwater > Lake | place: Tanzania: Lake...
ATAGTGAAAATAGTATTGCCAATTATACAGTATATCGTAATATTACAAAACCACTAAATCCTATTGACAAATTTTTCAATATTAAAAATTCTAAAATACATGGCTGGCATGGTTCTGTTGCTGAACTTGTGCCTAACTTTTTTGGTTTCTTAATAGGTAGCGCCTTAAACCGTTTCATTAGCGGACGCAATAAGCCCTTGTCCTTGTTTTACTATATTAGTAAGTAATAATCTAATGACTAACTCATCTTTGTTGCCTGATGTTTTTTTAGCGTGTTTTTTAAGTTCTTCTTTTAACTCTGTTATTGTTTTCTTCTTTAAACAAGCAATAACATTGCTATCTAAATTTTTTATTATTTCTTCTTCACTATGTGTATATTTTATATGATTATTACATAATGTTCCACTATTTGTTATACACGCACTTTTTCCACAACAATTGCCTTTTTTTCCTTTATATTCACATTCATAAAGTTGTAGTGAAAACTGTATAGGACTATTTACACCATATATTAATTTATTATTATAATATTTGAAATATGGTAATATTTTTGGTGTTATTATTCTACAATAAGGGCATCTTATTTCATTAGCTTTAATCTTGTTGGAATAGCAGTTTACTTTTGCTTTTTGTTGTACCACTTCATTATATAGCTCATTTAAATTAAACATATGCCCGCAACCCAATGTAATGTGATTGTTTGTTAATGGTTCTCCACTTATTAGGCAACATTTATTTGAAGAACTAATTTCGCAATTAGTTTCATTATTTAAATAACTTTTAAACAAATCCATATTTATATACTTATAACTAGTTAATATAGTTAAACACTATTTATATAGTTTATGTAAATTGTGTTTTTGTTTATGTCAATTGTGTTTTTGTTAGATTATTTATTATATTATATTATATAATAATTAATAATGGCTCTACCTATTGAAGTTTGGGGTTCTAATATATGGAGTTTATTTCACGGACTAGCTTGTAAAATTAGGGAAGACCGATTTTTATATCATAGAGAGAGATTGATTTATATTGTAAAGTCTATATGTTCTACATTACCTTGTCCTGACTGTTCGAAAGATGCAACACAAGTATTAAATAATACTAATTTTAATAATATTAAAACTAAAGAAGACTTTAAACTATTTATATTTAATTTTCATAATAGTGTTAATAAAAAACTTAATAAGCCAAACTATGACTTTAGTAACTTAGAAAAATATAATGCTCTTAATATGAATGCTTTGTATAATAATTTACGTATTATATATTCAACACGAATTCAAAATCCACACTTAATGGGCTTTGCTTTAAATAAAAAAGTCTTATTTCCAAAAATTATGAGAGAATTGATGTTGGTTTATAATGATTTATTATAAATCATGTGCTTGCTATACTACTAACAACTAACTTGTTGCTACTGCGTTAACAGCTACTCCGTTTTTATATAAGCTACACTTAAAATTTTGTGTTCCTGGTTTAGTGCATTGAGTATTATTACTTATATTATCATGAAAATATAAATAGCTTGCTGTATAATTTGAAGACATTAATAGTGAATAATATAATATAGCAAATATTATACCTAACAATATTCCTAATATTATACCAAATAATCCACAACATTTATACATTATTTCTGTTACAGCATTTATCAATACTAATACTATGGAAAATACTAATAATCCAGTATTTTGTTGATTTTTAATAATCATTGGATAAATTAAATAGGCAGCCGAAAATGATAATATTGCGCTGCTAAATGATGGTGAATCATAAAAAACCATTCCAGCATTTTCATCAAAAGCTCGCACAGTAAATGGTGATGGTAACACATTACAAAATGGATTTGCTGCTTTTTGTTGCTGATTTTTCAATAAGTGTTTTAGTAAATACACGATTGATGATATAATTACAATACCCATATTAAATATTAGCCCACTCAAATAATTATTTTGAACTATTGAATATAAAGTAATAAAAAAAACTAATAATAATGGTGAGCTAAACGATACATATTGTAATACATTTGTTAAACTCATATGAATATTATATAGTTTCAATTGTAGGTCTGAACTCTTTTTGGGTTTAAAATCAGGTGTGGGTGCGGGTTTGGGTGTTTCTTCCATATAATAATTATATATATAATTATTATATTTTATAAAATTGATATTATTAACATTTTATTATTAGCATTTAATAATTATTTAATAGTTATATAATTATGGGTATTCCATACTATTTTAGTTATTTGATTCAAAAACACAGACAATGTGTATCCAAATTAGATACATTAGGATTGATACAAAATTTATTTATAGACTCCAATTCTATTATATATGACTCTCTTAATTTTAATAATTATTTGAATACTATTCAGTTTGAAGACAGTCTAATTAAAAGTGTATTAGTTAAGCTAGAAGAAATTATTGCCATTATTAAACCACAAGACGCTATTTATATTGCCTTTGATGGTGTTCCGCCATTTGCTAAAATTAATCAACAAAAAAATCGTAGATACAAAACATTTTATCAAAATAAAATATTAAAAAGAGAGACAATTTGGGATACTTGTGCTATAACACCAGGCACTGTTTTTATGTCTAAGTTAAATAGTGCTTTAAAAGCATATTTTGCCAATAAAAAATATGTTAATTGTAAAAATGCAAACATTAATGTAGTTTTAAGTTTATCAGATGAGCATGGTGAAGGAGAGCATAAACTATTTGCTAGCCTTAGGCAAAATGCTGATTTACACGATAAAACAAATGTATTATATGGTATGGACTCAGACTTATTTATGTTATCTTTAAATCATTTAAAATATACACATAATATATTTTTGTATAGAGAGACCCCCTTATTTATTAATAATTTGGATAAATCGTTAGACCCTAAAGAAAAATATATTATAAATATTAATAGCTTGGCAACCATTATATATTATGTATTAACAAATCAAGAAACTCAAATTAACTATATTAAACATAGTTTAAAGCTTGACCGTGTTAGTGGTTTTTATAATAAAATAGAAGACTACATCTTTATTTGTTTCTTATTGGGTAATGACTTTTTGCCACACTTTCCAGCCATAAACATTAGAATTAATGGCTTTACAATATTACTTGAATTATATAAAAAGTTATTTGGCATAAATGACTATATTATAAACAATGGTTCAATAAGTTGGCACTCTTTTAAAAAATATGTAAAACATATTGCGGAAAATGAAGAACAATTTATTAAAGAAGTATATAATATTCGTGAAAAACAGAGTAAAAAATATTATCCTGAAACTACTAGTGAAGAGCTAGAACAGAAATTTGTTGCTATGCCTTCGTGGGATTTAAATGTTGAACGTTATATTAACCCATTTGAAGAAGACTGGCAACATAGATATTATTATAGTTTATGTTTTATAGACTCTAGAAACAAAGACTATGATACTAAAATTAAAGAGTTAACTATTAATTATTTAGAAACACTACAATGGGTTTATAGTTATTATTCACAAGAGTGTAAAAATTGGTCTTTACATTATAAATATTGTTATCCACCATTATTATGTGATTTATACACTCATATTCCATATTTTAATAGTGAGTTGACACTAAATGAAGATTATAATATTTTAAACACTAATGTGTTATTGGCTTATGTTTTACCAAAAAATAGCTTACACTTGCTTCCTGAAAAATTAGCCAACTATTTATTAAAAAACTATGGCCAATGTTATTGTGAAGATTATGAGTTGTTATATGCGTTTTGTAAATATTTTTACGAAGGGCACGTAATTTTTAATGAAATAGAACACACAAGTTTTAATAAATCCATTTTAAAATTTGTGTAGACTTTTGTCTTTAAATTGTCTTTAAATTGTCTTTAAATTGTCTTTAAATTGTCTTTAAATTGTCTTTAAATTGTCTTTAAATTGTCTTTAAATTGTCTTTAAATTGTCTTTAAATTGTCTTTAAATTGTCTTTAAATTGTTTGTATAGTTAGCAAACATACTTTAAACATTTCATAAAAAACTGTTCCAACTGTGACACATTTGAACCTACATGGATGTCATCAGGAATAAACCAATGTTCTTTAACTCCTCCTTTAAATACAATAAGCGCTGGTATTCCATTTACCATTTTCATCTTTTTTAATTTCATATACAATTCTAACGATTCATCAATATCAATTTCATAATATTGAATGGACTTTGGCTTATTTGCTAAAAACTTCTCACAACAAGGTTTAATTACTTTACAAGGACCACACCATGAAGCTGTAAATTTAATAATTATTAATTCTTTTTCTGTTAATAATGCTTGTTTGGCTAGCAGCTCTACTTCGCTTATTGTGTCAACCATTGTTTAATTATAAATAATATTTTATACTTATATTATTTTCTAATTAACTTTTTTTAAATTAACTATTTTAAAAATATGTATTTCATAGTTTCTAGTTTCTAGTTTCTAGTTTCTAGTTTCTAGTTTCTAGTTTCTAGTTTCTACTTAATTCATATTTATTATATTTGAATGCTCATCTAAAAATATAGTATAATTTGAATTTTGGTTTATTTCAATATACAAATTATCAAACTTATAGTATGGATTATTTGTATAATGTTCTTCTTTATTTTCATACACATTTTTGCTATAACTTACATAATTTATAAATCGTGGAATTTTATTTTGATAATTAAATAATAACTTACTTATAGGTTCATTCGAATAAAAGCAATTTAATTTTGATAATAACAATCCATCGTTGTATCCAATATAATATATTAAAACTTCCTTTAGTGATTTACCGTAATTAAATAAATTATAATAATATTTATTATGACCTGTTAAAACTTTATACCAACAATAATCATTAGACCACATTTTATCGTCGCAATACATGTCACTAATATAATCAATATTAAAATTAAAATAGCGTGTGCGTGTGTTATGAATATAAAACAAAGTAAAACTTATTTCTGCTTTTTGCAGATAAATTAAATTGCTCTCATATTTTGGAATGTATCTTTTTACACTGTTAAGTCTAATAATATATCTAGAACCTCCAATATGTGTGCGACCCAATAAGAATAGTTGTTTTTCTCTGAATCTAAATTTATATGTGTTAGTGTTATTTAAATATTTTACTCTATAAAAATAGTAAATTAATTTTACTATTTCATCTGGTAACTCTATATTCATTTTAGATGGGGTGACTTTCATATTTCATATTTTATAGTTTATATTTTATATTTTATAAAATTATCAATTTTTTGAATATGTTACTACTTTAATAAATGGTTATATTATAATATAATATATATGTCATCCAAAGAAGGATCTAGTCTCCTTCCAGATATTCAAACAATATATGCAAGGAGATTTAGTATAACACCTACAAGTAAACGAAGAACTAGGCGGAGAGTATCATTAGAAGACATGAATATAGCTCAAAAATGGACTAATGATTTTGAGAATGATTTTACTGATTTTGTTGGAAAATGGTTTGAAAATGAACGTAAAACGCCAAATAATGAATACAATATGCCAATATTTTATAGAATAATGAATTTACTCTTATCACTATTACAAGGTGGAGGCTCTCAAGATAGAAAATATTTTGCGGAGGACATTACTGCTATTAAACATGCTGCTGAACAAGTAGGGTTTGATATTGATACAAATAATATTATAAATCACTTAATACTAAACACTTTGCATGTATATGAAGCAGTTAATAGATTTCCAAAAGCATCAACTATAGATGAATTTAAACAAGATAAGGTAAGTCAAATAATTTTATATCATGGTTTTAAAGATCCTAATGCGCCAATTATAGAAAAAATAAATCAATTAAATCCAAATGATACGTTTATAACGCCAATATTTTTGTCTACATCAGTTCTACGTGATGTAGCATGTAGATTTAGTGGCAGTGGACATATACTCTTAAAAATAATTGTCCCCCGAATACGTTTTGTATATTGCCCATATGCATATTTAGATGACTCAGTAGTTATAGACAAAACAACATCATTTAAAGAACATGAAGTTTTATTAAACTTATTTACAAAATTTAAATATATAAGTAACACAACTAAAGAGATTACATACAATGTTCCACAAATAGTGGGTGCACCACTAGAAAAGACAGAAGAGTTTATTGTATATACTATGGAATATCTAGAAAACTCAAGTAAAACAAGAGAGCAAATTAATAAAGATTTAATAAAGCTTGTTGATGAGTATAGTCCAACTTAAGTTTCTTCATATGACACGGGCTAAATTAAATCTAAAAAATCATAGTTCAGAAAATATGTTAAGCAATACTAATTTTTGTTATTTGTTAGTTTTCAAAAAAAAGGCCAAAAATCCACTTTTTTACTTTTCTTAGCATAATGCTCTGTTTTTTAAACTATGAAAATCCTTGTTTTTTTTATCGTAACAAATTTTAAAATTTATTTTTCAAGATTTTTTTCACTTTTGGACATTTTAAAATGTCCATTTTTATAATGACTAACCCTTTATATAAAATTTGTTAAAAATAAGCTATTTTTCAGTTTTATAAGCATAAAGGGTTCAAAATTTTAAAAATTGCGAAAAAACAGTCAAACCATAATTTTAAAACTATAAAAAAAAGGATTTAGGCGCTTTTTTTGTTGTATAAATATACAACAAATGACAACCGAAAAAGCGCAAAAAAGCGCCAAATTTTTTGTTTGCGAAAATTGTGCCTATAAATCGTCTAAGAAATCTGATTATAACCGACATTTGGCCACAGCAAAGCATAAAAATACAACATTTATACAACAAAATACAACAAAAAGCGCCGAAAATAAAGCCATCGAGACAAATTTTAAATGCGAATGTGGAAAATCATACCCTTATAGGGGTTCATTATATAATCATTTTAAAAAATGTAAAATTATTAAAGAAAACAGCGCAAAAACGCGCACACATGCTAATACTATTGATTGTTGTGAAAGTTCAAGCTCCAATATAACCCTATGTAATGATTTGATTGTTAGATTATTGAACGACAATAAAGAAATGCGAACAATTATTGTTAAGCAACAAGACCATATGATAAAGCAACAAGAACAAATAAAAGAGCTTATACCAAAATTAGGAAACACTAATAATAATATTCAAAACAACCGATTTAATATTAATGTGTTTTTAAATGAACGATGCAAAGATGCCATTAATATGAGCGATTTTATTAAGTCAATACAAGTTAGCTTACAACAATTAGACTTTACAAAGCAAAATGGGATTGTTGATGGTTTAAGTAATGTAATAATAGAAAATATGAGTAAACTTGATTTATATCAACGACCGATTCATTGTACTGATATTAAACGAGAGTCATTATATATAAAAGATGATGATACTTGGGAAAAAGACGTTAATAAAGAGAAAATAAAGAAAGTAATAAAAGATATATCTACAAAACAATTTTGCGCATTGAGCAATTGGACAAAAGAAAATCCTGATTTTCAAAATAATGAGTCAAAGCAAAATTATTATACACATACATTAGTAGCAATCGCAAATAATAAAGAACATAATGAAGATAAAATAATTAAAAAGCTTTGCACAAACAGTTATATTAAAGAAGAATGATTTTAATATAGAAAATTTGCTATTTTTACATTAAAAATAGCAAATTTATAAAATACGTTATAATTAAATAGCATATAATATGGGCTTAGGTTTAGGCTTAGGTTTAGGCTTAGATTTAGACTTAGACATTACTAATTACGATTATCAAGACATATTAAAGTTGTTTGATATAAGCAAAGACTTTAGTATAGAAGACTTAAAAAATGCCAAAAAGAAGGTTTTAGCAAGTCACCCCGATAAATCTGGACTAGACAAGAGTTATTTTCTTTTTTTCTCAAGTGCCTATAAAATATTGTTTTCTATTTATAATTTTAGAACAAAACATAGCTCATTAACTAATCTTAACAATTATAATGAAAATTATAGTGCTGAAAAGGACGACGTAAATGAACTTCTAATACACAAGCTTAGTGCTAGTAAATCAAAAAAAGAATTTAATAGTTGGTTTAACGAACAATTTGAAAGCTTTAAAATTAGTAATGATTATGAAAAAAATGGATATGGTGACTGGCTCAATGAAGCAAATGATGAAGCAACAACACAATGTAAAGATTTAAGCTCTATGAATAAAATTATAGAGGAAAAAAAGAAGGCGTTAAGAAGTTCAATGTTAATTACTAAACAAGAAGTGCGTGAATTTAACAATAGTCATTATTGTGATTTAACAAATTCAAAACCTGAAGATTATAGTTCAGGTTTATTTAGTAAATTTCAATATGAGGACTTAAAAAAGGCACACAACGAGAGTATAATACCTGTGACAAATGAAGATAATATATGCAATTATAGTTCATTAGAAGATATAAGATTAAAACGAGCAAATCAGTCTTTAACTCCATTACAAGAGCATGAGGCAAAGACTTATTTAAATAAGTCTAAAGAAGATGAGAATGCTTTATCGTGTATGCGTGCTTATAATTTACTTAAACAAGATGAGGTAAATAGGCGTCAAAATGAGAGATTTTGGTCTAATTTAAAACGAATAATGTAATATAAATATAAATTTGTATAATGTTATATATATATTGTTATATGACAAATTCTATTTATATAATAGTTTCGCTAATATTAGTGCTTATAATAATAATATATATATTATTATTTAATACATATAAAAAAACATACGAAAATTATAGCAATGCTAATGTCAGTTCTTTAAGTCCAACTAGTTATAATTCAACAAATTGTAAACCTAAAAGTGATGAAGTTCAATTTCCAAAAGCATACAATGATTTTTGTAATACACAACATACATTAGAAGATGTAAGTTTAGCACAATCCAAAAAAAATAAGTCAAGTCAACCTTTATTATCATTACACACATTACCTATAGTGCAGTCATCTAAAAAACTATATGCCTATAATGAATATTGTGATATATCGCAAGGTTCATTAACCAATAACATACCATATGCTTATAATGAGCACTGTATGACACAAATAAGACTACGAACACCCTTAGATGCATATAATAATACATATGTTTCTCCATTAGCAATATTATCTGACTCTCTAAATCTTTTTTTAACAAGTCCTAGTGCAAGTCCTACAGCAAGTCCTACAACAAGTCCTACAGCAAGTCCTACAACAGGTCATACAAGTCCTCCTAATGATACATCACTTACAACACGACCTAGTGCACCATCAACATCTAGTGGATATGGTAATATAAATGGTTGGTATTCGACCGCAAAAAGTGAATATTTATTAGATAATCCAATTGCAATATATTATGAACAAATGATTATAAACTATGCACCTGACACGTGGAAATTTTTACATATTCCACTTGTCTCTGAATTACCAATTTATGGAACTTGGTGGAATTGGACTAATGAACTTGAAAACATTAATAAGGTAATTGATTATTTAGGAACTACATTAGGTAAATTTGAAACTCATATTATAGCAGCAACACCAATAATAAATCCATTAATATGGGTAAGAAAAATGAATAAATCACGTTCCACAGATTATGAAATTATTAATAATAGTTTTTATAATGCGTTATTGATAAAAATTAATGCATATACTGATAATCCTGATGCACAGATTATTTTTACAAATGAAGAGTGGCAAAGTTTTAATATTAATAATATTAATACATTACATTACATAAAAGTAGGAACAAAACAATATAAGGCATTTTCACCGGGTTCTGATAGAGTTAATAGAGAAGCATTAACAATAATAAATAGAGATATTAATACAGACCCACCAATAATTGGAGCAATTGGAACTCAAGAGGATTATATAGCACTACTAAATGGCGAACAAGATACGCGAAATATTAATGACAATTTAAAAGTTGAAGAATGTGGTGGTGTATGTTTATTGTATAAAACAAAAAGTAATAGAAAACGTACATATATTATGTTTGACCTGGGACTTACTCTATATAGAAGTATTAACAACCGTGCAAATGATAATGAAAAAAAGAATTGGTTAAGAAAAGAAATATATGCGGTTTTATCTCACGAATATTGTCATGTTATGCAATTACAAATAGTTGATCCAACATTTCCACCACGATGGGGAGGTGACATTCTTGGTTTTGGTGAAAATGCTCCACACTCAATATCTAGATGGTGGTTAGAGTGTTTTGCATACTTATTGCCTGATTTTATGAGTTTGGGGTTTAATTATTTTAATATTCAAAATGAAATTGCACAAGCAATTGATGATATAAAAACTCAAACACAAATAACTGCAAACGAATTTTCAGATAGACTCATGTATGTTAGACACTATGGCTATGTATCAAAACGTTACTGGGGATATTTAGTAGCAGCATATATGGCAAAACTAAAAACATGGAAATATGTATTAGTAGATTTTTATTATGATTTTCAACGTGTTCCATCAAACACACCAGTAACTCGTAATGGAACACTAACTTATGTTCCTGATTTAGACAAATTATTTTTACATAATTTTGGTAAAACAGAAGAAGCATTTTTACAAGACATATATGCTAAGGTGAAAAACAATACAATTACTATTGATTATTTGAGAGATGTGTTACCCGGAGGAACTAACTTTGGTATACAAGGATTAGATAAATTTAATCAATCAAATCTAATTTAAATAAAATATAATTTAACCATCTAAACTAAGTTATAATCTAATTTAAATAGTATTTTACATAATAAATTTATATAAAATATAAAATATATAATATATAAATATATAATGAAGTATAATTACAGTAATTTAGTAATAAGTATATTAATATTGGCCGCAGCTGGATATATATATGATAAATTTAAAATAAACATTGACTCTAATACGCAACAAGAAGATTTAAACATTATAAAGAAATATTTATTAGATGATGATATAGATAAAACAATAGACACATTAAGTTCTGTTAAAAAACCAATATTATGGATACATATAGATTATATTAAAAACAGCAGAAACTGGGAATCATTTGGTTCGCGAAATAGTTACGAACTAAATCAAGACTATATATATTTAACAATTAGAACAATAATAAATAAATGTTCTGATTATTTTCATATTGTTATAATTGATGATGATTCATTTTGTAAATTATTAGAATATAATTGTATAGATTTAAACAAAGTAGGTTATCCAGTAAAAGATAATTTACGTAACCTTAACATTATGAAGTTATTATATACTTATGGTGGACTGTATATAGAAAATTCGTTTATATTATTCAAATCTTTAGGACCAATATATGACAAAGTATTAGCATCAAATAAAATTGTAACAGCGCAATTTAAAAATAACGGCGCAAATGCATATAATGTAGACTATATGCCCTCTATAAAGTTTATTGGGTGTATAAAAGAATGTCCTACTATGAAACGATTAATAAAGCACATGGAATTACTTTATGGAACAAACTTTACTAGCTCATTAGAATTTGAAGACGCAATAAGCAAATGGTTATTGAAATGTGGAGAGATGGACGAAATAAATATAATAGATGGAAAATATATAGGCACAAAAGATATTAATAATACCATGTTAAATTTAGAAGACCTTATGGGTTCAACTTTTATAGATTTACATGCCAATACATATGCGCTATATATACCATCACACGATTTATTAAAGCGATCAAAATATAATTGGTTTTGTAAATTAAACTCTAAAGAAGTATTGGAGTCAAACACAATTTTATCAAAATATTTATTGGTGTCAAATGAGAGCGAAGATTAAAACTTTAAAACTTTAAAACTTTAAAACTTTAAAACATTAAAACTTTAAAACTTTAAAACTTTAAAACTTTAAAATATTTATAATAAATTTTCTAACATTGCTTTGTTAGTTTGAGAGATAGTCTTAGGAAATGTTATAGTAAATTTAATAATAAGATTACCAACATATGTATCACGAATAAAGCCCAAATTATTGACTATTTTTACATAATTGAAGTCTATAATTTCATTACTAACTATTTTATAATGTTTTTTATTAAGGTGAAGTAATGTAAAAGTAAAACCTGTTAGCGCCTCTTTTAGCGTAATTGGTTTTGTATAAATAATATCTAACCCTATTCTCTCAAAGCATTCGTGTTTTGAGAGAATTAACACTATTTTAACATTGCTATAACTTGTGGTACCATTAGCTAAATATATATTGCCTTTATTATGTAATAATAAAATCTCATTACTATCAATACCTTTAGTAATAGGAACATATAATGTTTCCAATTCATGACTAATAACATTGTTAGTAAATAGTTTTCGTTCAACAGTTATAGGTTTGGATGCGCCATTGTATGCGTCATAATAGCTAATATTTAAAGTTAGTATTATATCTTCATAATTAGTAATGCTCGTTAGTTGATGACTATGGCTATAATTTGGCCCATTATTTGGGCTACTATGGAGGCCATTATTTGGGCTACTATGGAGGCCATTATTTGTATGTTGAAGTGCCATAGACTGATTTAAAATAGCGTTTTGAATGCTAGCAAAATTGGTTGTTAGTTTTACATATGCTTCATTTACTTTATTAAACAGCTCTGGATTAGCATTATTATTTTTGTCTGGATGATATTTTATAGATAATATTCTATATGCTTTTTTTATATCTTGCAAACTTGCTTTATTAGACAAATTTAAAATTGAAAAATAATCATCATAATCATTCATAATAACTAACTTTAATTATTAACTATAATTAATAGTTATAATTATTACTTAAATTATTATAACTAATAAACTATAACACTAAACTATAAAAATAATGAATGAGTTATTAATTAACAAGTATAAACCAAAAAAAATAAGTGACTGTTATTTTGATGCTAATACAATGACAATATTAGAAAATTTTATTGCCAATAACAACTATAATTTTATAGTTCAAGGTGACTCTGGTTGTGGTAAATCAAGTGCAATTAATATATTAATAAACAATTATTATAAGTCTAATGCTTTTCTAATTAATACTAATGTATGTTATATTACAATACTAAAAGACCAAGGCGTTAATTTTTATAAAAACGACATAAAATTGTTTATAAACAATTATACAAATAATGGCTATAAAAAATTTATAGTAATAGAAGATGTTGAACTATTTTCAGAAGCAATTCAATTAAACTTTGTTGAACTAATAAAAAATTACAAATCACATATTTATTTTTTATTATCAACGTCAAATGTGCTTAAGATTAACTTAACATTATATGAAATGTTAGACATTATTGAATTCAAAAAAATAGATGAAGCATTTTTACACACTATTTTAAATAATATTTTAACTAGTGAAAAACTAGTAATAGATGATGCTATAAAAAAATATATAATTAATTTATCAAATAATTCAATAAACAATTTAATAAATAATATTGAAAAATTAAAACTATTATACAATAACTTTAGTTGTTTGGAAGACCTAATACAATTAGATATTGTATCAGATATTATAATAAATGATTTTGATATATTAGTAGACAAATGTACTAATTATACAATTAAAGAAGCTATGGACTATATTTTAAATTTAATAGATAAAGGCTATTCTATAATAGATATTTTGGAAAATTTCCTATATTATATTAAATATAATAATACAAGTATATGTGAAGAAAACAAGTTTTTAATTATTAAAAATATTATTAAATATATTAATAATTATTTCACAATTGAAGAAGATAATATAGAAATTATCTTTTTTGTTAATAATTTATATAAAATATTGCATACAATATAATATAATACAATATAATATTTAAGAGCTAATTCTACGTGTCTCAATCTTGGTAGAAGTTAAATATATAGAATTTTCAGTGCATATAATATAGGTTTCATCCATTTTATATATTTTAACAATAGGGCTGGTATATTCTTCGGCGTTTTTTACTAATAGCTTTTCTTTATTTTCTTTTACACCAATTAATACTTTTTTCTCAAGAGAGTCTAACCAATAGTCTAACATAATAGGTTTGTCTTCTGTTATAGAAATTTTAGCTATCTGATTCCAAATTGAGGAAGGTGGCATAACTAACTGTTTCTCATTTTCACTAGTCATTTTATATTAATGTTATATTTATAAACTTTAAATTCTTTTTTTGGTATAAATTATATAATTTATAATTTATAATTTATAATTTATAATTTATAATTTATAATTTATAATATTTACAATAATTAATTATTTTTATATTAATAAATTAATAATTGTTCTAAACCATCATTCTAGCTCTTCTAGACCGTCTAGACCGTCTAGCTCTTCTAGATCTTCTGGATTTTCTAGCTTTTCTAGATTTTCTAGATTTTCTTCTTCTTCTACCACCACTCACTACAGGTGCATCGGGCCCTGTTAGCTTATTATTAAACAAATTAGCGATTTCGGCTTCGGTTAGTTTCTGTAAATATGTAACCACGGTTTCTTGCGCATCATTATCAGTAAGTGCAGGTAGTAGTATTTGCAATTGTGCCTTAATATTATCACTAGGCAATCCGTGCTTTATGCCACTAGTCCCGTCTGTCAGTACACCAACTGCCGCATTGTATTTTACCATGTCGCTTGGTGGCGCTCCAGCCGCCGCCACTCCAGGAGATACCTTTGCGTCTATCCTAGCTAGATTATATAGCGCTAGTTCCATGTACTTATAAGGATCTGTCCCCACACCAGCCCCTTTAATATAGTCCACAATTTTGTCTGCTGTATCTAGTGAAGGCGGCGGCGGCGGCGGCGAACTCGACGGGGGTAACGAACCTATATATTTCAACGTCTCATTTATTAATTCCTTATTTAAACCTGACATATTTTATATATATATATATAAAATAAAAAATAATACAATTTTTATAAAAATATATTAATACTAAATTATTTCTAAATTATTACTAAATTAATTAATTAGTATTAACTGTAATAAATTTACTTCTAGATTTTTGTGGCTTAATCAGTTTTTTCACGCAACCTTCATTAAATATGTCTTTATATTCATTTAATATAATTGTTTTAATAAAATTATACACAATATTTAACACATCTTCATCACATTTGCCTACAATCAATATGCTTCCTGTTCTAAATATCATATAAGATATTTTAACAATTCGGTCACACACATTATGATAATAAATACACCTAATACCCGGATAAGAACATGGGTCATAAATAGCATTAATGTTGTATTTATTTCTCAATAATGAATATAGTATTTCTCTATTAATATAAAATCCACAATTAAAATTAGAATTAATTAATACATTTTCTGTATCTTTATAATTACATTCAATAGTATTATCAATATACATTTTTAATAGTTCTAACAACTTTTGTATAATAATGTTTAATTGCTCGTCACTTTGAATGCCCGGAATTTCTATTTTTCCAGTATTAAAAATTTTAATATGCGTTTCTTTAAATGTATTATTATGATAAATTCTTAAAAATAATACAAAACAATTATAAAACGCGCTTTTTTCTTTACTTGGATTATTTAACAAATCTTTCTTAGATAGTCCAATACTAATTTTTCTAGTATGTTTAAATCGCTCGTTGTCAATGTGGCTAATAATTTTACTATTTACATTACTAATAGTTTCTAGTTTAGCCAACATTTTATTGTAATCTTCAACATTTTCAAAAGACACTTTAATTTGTTTTTTGGTAATTCCTTCCATTTGTTTATTATAATCAATAATTGGTATTTTCCAAAAGTCTTCAAAAATATCTATTGTTTTGCTAAGAAATAAAATTTTTGTTTTGGTAGAAATATATATAGCAGAACACGATTTTTCAAGGTCGTCTAATGATACATTAGCTTGTATAATATCAGATTTTACATTGACTTTTGCTGTGTCATCTTGCTTATTGTCTAAAAAATTTAACCATTCATCGTCTATAGTCATAGGATTATAATAATAGTTATTTTAAATAATAACTTAAATCAATTATTTAAAATATTAAAAAGTAAAATTTATTACTTTTGTAATAATAAATTATATAAATTAGTAATGCTATTTGATTTATTATTAAGCTTAGAATAATTATGTATGAAAAATTCAATAGATAGTACTTGTTCGTAACTAAAATGCGCAATATGATTCTTTAAAATATAATATATATATTTTTTAATAAACTCATTATAATCAAAACAATATTTTTTTTCAAAATAGGTAAATTTTTTTAAATATGTTTTATAATCACTACTAATATTTATAGCATATAATTGATCGTATATACTATTATTGAATATAACATTATTTATATGATGTAACTGTAAATGGTTAATCATAGATCGTATATCATTATTATATAAATATATAATATAGTGTAAATAGTCATTAGATAGAGTTAATTTTTCATTAATACATAGATTATTTAAAAAATTAAATATATATGTTAATGGAATACAATTGAATTTTAGTTTACAAAAATAAGTTTGTAAATTGCTATCTATTTTTGTAATATAATTACAAATTAAACAATAACGCACATTATAATTGCTATAATATTCAATCAAATATTTTAACGCAATTTGTGCCGTCTTTGTCATATAATCCACTTCATCTAATATAATAAATTTAGGTCCTTCAAAAAATAGGTTGTCACATACTACAAAACTGTGTAAATTATGCCTAATAATTTCAATACCTCGTTCATCTGACGCATTAAGGTGAATAACTTGTTTCCTATTATATACATAATATTTGTTTAAATATGTTTCAATTAAATTCATAATGGTGGTTGTTTTACCAGTTCCCGGCGGACCATATAACAGTAAATTGGGAAAATAATTTTTACTAAGTATATTATTTATTAATAATTTGTTATACTTACTTAATATTATGCTACTAATATTATTTGGGCGATATTTTTCATTCCAGTTAATATTTGGACTAACGTTGTTATTCATAACTTAAATGTACTATAACGTTACTAATGTTATACTAATGTTTTAAGTTATATTTAAATAATAAATTAAAACAATTTAAATTATAATTCATTAAGTCTAAATATAAATAAAATGATAGCAAAAAAAAAAAGACAACGACAAAAATCTTATTATGAAAATTTGAAGTTATTAGACATATCAAATAATGTAATAGCACACGGCGAATCAATAATAGGCGAAACAATAACACAAGGACAAACAATAGCACAAGGCAAAGAATCAACACATAGCGTAACACTAGTATTAGACAATTCTAATAATGTAGTTCATAAAAAACGCGGACGCAAACCCAAAGGAGGAAAACTAATAGAAGAGAAAAAAGAGGTAATTGAAGTAATTCAAAAGCCAAATATAATTTTACATTTAAATTGCAAACTAAATGAAATAACAAGTAACGAGTTAAAGTATAATCCAAATATTGATAATATAATAGAATTTGATAATAATTATAATATTTTTAACACAACAAATAGTGATAATCTAAGCGCTAATAATCAAGATGCTTTATATGAACAACCTACACAAAATGACTTAACTGCTTTAAGTGCTAATGCTTTAAATGCTAATGCTTTAAATGCTAATGCTTTAAGTGCTAATGCTTTAAGTGCTAATTCTCAAAATGCTATAAATAATAGCCCATTTTTACATGAAAAAAAAGTATTAAATGATAATGTAATAGATAACAAAAATATATATAAAAAACTGCAAGATTTATCAAAGCAATTAAAAAGTAATAATATAGCAAAAAAAAGTGCTTGTTTTTGGTGTACATACGATTTTGATAATGACGCAATAATGATACCTAAATATGAATTAAAAGGAACCTATCATTGTTATGGTAATTTTTGTAGCCCTGAATGTGCCGCCTCGTTTTTAATGAATGAAAATGTGGATTCATCTAAAAAATTTGAACGTTATTATTTATTAAATAATGTGTATTGTAAAATTTATAACTATGAAAAAAATATTAAGTGCGCTCCTAGTCCATTTTATATGCTAGAAAAATATTATGGTAATTTGAATATACAAGAATATAGAAAATTATTAAAAAATGAGAGATTATTGCTTCTTGTTGATAAACCACTTGCTAAGTTACTTCCTGAATTATATGACGAAAATGAAGACTATATATTAAATAATAAACATATTAATAAGAAGGCATATAAAATAAATGTAAAATAAGTATTTTATGTTCTCTCATTTTCTAAAAATAAAATATATTATTTTATTTTATTTTATTTTATTTTTATTAATAAAATAAAAAATTGTTTTAAATATATATTAAAATTATTTAAAATAGTTACATCTATTTATTATATAATGAGCAAAGACTTTGATATTTTAATCAGCAAATTATCAACCGATATTACTAACTCTTTAAAAGCAAATCTCTCTATTTATGTAGAAAAAAATGAAAAAGCTACTGAACTATTACAACAACTTAAACTGTTGCTATTTAAACTTCCAGAATATGTAGAGTTACAAGCTAACTATAATCAATTAGAAAAACGCTATAATGAACTAAAGGAAAAACATGAACCGCATATTTTATTAGATGTTAGCGAAGTTAGCTCTAAGAGTTGTGACATAGTTAATGTAACCAGTGATGCTTTAAATAATGTAAAAGTTATAGAATTAAATTATTTAAAAAATAATGTAATTAACAAAACAGTAAAGGCAGAATCAGATCAAGAAGAGGAAGAAGAATATGAAGAGGAAGAAGAATCTGAAGCGGATGAAGAATCTGAAGAGGAAGAGGAATATGAAGAGGAAAAGGTTAGCGAAGCAAAAGCAGAAGAAAATGTTAGCGTTAGCGTAAGCGAAGCAAAAGCAAAAGCAAAAGCAAAAAAAGAGGAAGGTGAGGAAGGCGAGGAAGGTGAGGAAGGCGAGGAAGGTGAGGAAGGTGAGGAAGGTGAGGCAGAGGCAAAGATAAGTGTAAGCGTAAGCGACGCAAAAGCAAAAGCAAAAGAAGAAAGTGAATATGAAGAAGAGGAAGAAGAGGAAGAAGAGGAAGAAGAGGAAGAAGAGGAAGAAGAGGAAGAAGAGGAAGAAGAAGCAAAGGAAGAGGAAGAAGAAGAACTAGAACTAGTAATTATTAATAAAAAAAAATATTATAAAAACAACAACATATATGAATGTTTAGATGATGAAGAACCGGGAGATTTACTTGGTAAATTAGTTAATGGAAAAATTCATCACACATAATATCATCATTTACTTGTAAAAATTTACACGAATTAGAGAGAGAATAATTTGTATATTGTGAAATAAGTTTAAGTATTCTATTATTTAATAGTTTAGATTCATCATCTTCATTAACAAATGTTTCATTATCTTCATCACTATGATTTTTTTTTGAATAAATATATAAAAATAAGTTCTTCTTAGTGAGACTATATTTTTGGGTGCTATTAAAAATAAAATTATAATTATTATATTCACTGCTATATTTGGTTAATATTTTTGTAAAAATAATATCATTTTGATTAATAGATTTTAATAATTTGTGCTTGTGTAAAATAAGATTATTAAAATATATTTTAATAATATAAACAATATCATTTAACTGCCATATTTGATATAAAAAAATATTTTTATCAATACAATCACAAAATATATAATTTTTTAATATTTCTTTATATATTTTTAACTCTTGCAAAGTTAAATTATTTGAAAATAATTTAATAATATTTTCATGTAATAACAGGGTCAAACTTGTTCTATCAAAAAAATTAATAACGTCTAAATTTTGTAAGCTATAGCTATATTCTAAAAAATTCTTGGTTAATAGCTTAATATTAGCATTACTATTTTTAATAGAGTTGTAACTATAATTACAACTAGTGTCAAATTTTACTTCTAAAATATTATTAGTATAATAATATTTCAAGTTATCAAGTTTATAATATTTATTATTTAAATAGCTAAGTATATTAGCTATAATTAGCTGATAATTAGTAAATTTGGCTATATTTGGAAATTGTTTATTAATAATAGTTTCTAACTCAAAATTACTAGGCGGATGAATTTTCAAATTTTGTGATAATTTTGATAGCTCGCTATATTTTTTATCTTCTTGATTATTGTTAATAATAATAAAAGGAATAAATTTATTATGCTTGACTTTAATATTTTTTTTCAATAATTTAATTAAATTTGTTAAATAATTTTTATCATTATATAAATAATAACTTATATTATCTAATATAATAGCATTGCTTTTTACATTATTTAAAAACAAAGAATATACATCTTTGTTTGTATATATATTAAATAATTCGTCAATTGACAATTTATTACAATTACAATCAATGTAGTTTATGTTATAATTTAGACCAGCTAAAATAGTTTTAATAATTGTTGTTTTACCAATACCGTGTTCTCCATAAACGTATAAATATTTAAATGAACCACTATTGTTTAAATTGGCAATATAATGAGTAATATTTTTTTGTATAGCACTAATATTGCTATAATAAGTTAATGGTTCCATCTAATATTTTATTACTATTATTTTTATATAATTATTTATAATAACTATTAACAATTAACAATTAACTATTAAATTCTGGATTGTGTAAATAAATCTTTTGATTCACATTCTAACGTTATTGGATTTCTTCTTTTTCCATTAGGACAACGTTTGAATTGTCCTTTAGTAATGTTTTTTCGTGTATAATATTTATTTTTTTCACAAAGCATGGTTTTTTTATTGCGCCGGGTTCCTTTTTTACAGCGTTTCATTGATGTTTTTTTTCTAGGTAGTACAGTAAACACAGGTGACGGTGAAGGAGTCAAGGACAGCTTTTTAAAGTTGTCTAATGACTTAGCTGTTGGAAAAACAGTAGCTTTATTATATGTTCCAGGTAATGAGCCATTATATGTTCCAGGTAATGAGCCGTTATATGTGGCGGGTAATGAGCCGCTATATGTTGGTCGAAGCGAATCTACTCTAACTGGACTAGGTAACTGAAATGCCGGCGTAGGCAATCTATGTGGTAATGGTAAGTTTTTATTGCTTCTTCTTTTATACATATTTTTATCTGGTGGAGGAAGTGGTCTTGGTGTAATAAATTTTGGGACAGGAAGGTTCTTAAATTTTTTAACAGGCATTATTTTATATTATATAAATATAAAATAATAACACAATATATTAATTTTGTTAAATACAAAAAATTATAACAAATATAAAATTGTAAAATTATAAAATTGTAAAATTGTAAAATTATAAAATTATAAAAATTAAAAACTTTGAAATCCAACATACGCAGCTGGTCCACAGTCTTTAAAAAGACTATTTCCTGTTACACTTTCTTGACATTGATATGTATTATTTGCTGTATCATCATATGTAAAAAAAGTTGGAGTTACTGTTTCTAAAGTATTATTGTCAAATACTAATTCTTGATTAAAAACATGATCTCGTGGACCTGTTAAATTACTAATTTGTTTTTCATAAAAACTATTAATAGCATTTAAATATGTATTAATAATACTTACAGGAGCATTACCAGATGAAGGTATACGTTCTAATCTTGCTAATTCCATTTGTAAATCATTAGCACTTGGATAACCTGTAATAATATTAGAACCAAACGCACCATAAGAGGCATCTGTTCCGGTTCCAAAGTAATCATTATTGCTTAAATCAAGTAAATCAGATGCAGAAAATACTCCACTATTATCTTGATTAATTTGTCCGAAGCAATTGAAAAATTCATCTTTATTTAATAAATAAGAAGTTGGTGCATTGTTAGTAGTTTTTAATAAAAGGTTATAACTTATGTCTAAATAATTGGTTACAGGTATTCCATTTCCAATAAATAGCGTCTTTAAATCGGCTTTAGCTTGTCTAAAGTTATTTTTTTCTAATGTTGTTAAATCATCATACACAGCACGGCGAAATAAATTTGTTTGCCTACTTATTAATTGGTCATTCAAATATTCAAATAGTTGAAGGTGACCGTTTATCTTATTTCGTGCTTCTAAATTCCGTGCATATGATATGTCATTTATTCTTGTTCCTGTAATAGCATCAACTAGAGGTAGCTTGGTGGCAAAATTTGAGTTCATAATAAAATCTATTAAGTCTTTTGGTAAAATATTAGGCACATCAAAAATATTTGTACTATTATCAATCTTTTTAAATAACAGACCTGGCTTATAGGCATTATTGGATAAATCATTACATAAACTCTTAACTAATCTATAATCAAAATTGGTTTCAAGTTGTTGTAAATTAGTAAAGTTTACTTCATCAAAATTTACTACACTATTATTATTAAATCTACTCTTTAAATCATTATCTAATGCTGAACATATAGTAGCATTAACAGTATTTTTAGTTATAGCATTAAAAGTAGTAGTGCTATCACGGTAAAAACTACTTGTAGAACCAGAGCAACATGTTATAGTGTCTAATTCCATTTGTGTATTTTGTATTTGACTATTAGTATAGCCAAGTCGTTGTTCTAGAGAAGGTAGGTTGTTACTTATACAGGATGGACTAGGTTGCCATTCGCAAAATAATAAGGGTGTTGATTCATATGAAATTGTTAAGTTATCTAATAAAAGACCAGAACCAGAGTTAGTGTTAGTTACAACTTTATAACTTATATCATATATTGGAATACAATTTCCCGAACTAGGTTTAACTTTACAGTCTGAACAATCACTTGCTCCAGCAAAACCTTCGCTAATATTAAATTCATTACTCAATAAATAGTAAATATAAAAACTTGACATTATTATGAAAAACAAAAAGGCTATTTTAATAAAATACTTACTGTCATTACTAATTTTCATAATAATATACTATTATTGTATAGTAATATTTTATAAACAATTTTATTAATGTAAAATAATTTAAACAATAACATTCTAAATAATGTAATTTAGAATGTTATTTTTTGTTAATATAGATTAAGGTTAATATTATACTATATATAATATTATTATACTATATATAATATTATTATATATAGTATATAATATAGCACTTATGCCAGTAACTATGAAATTTCATACTCCAAATTCAAATAGATCTAAAACACAAAAAGTAAAAAGCAAGAGTCCAATATCACGAGTTGTAGAAGGCACTCAATTTATTAAATCACAAATGGCTCATTTAGTAGATAGAATGTTTGCTATAGTTAAAACAGATCTTATTGAGGCAGTATGCTATAAGGAAGCATATAAAAGAAATAAAGAAATACAAAAATTTGTAGAAACACGCGCTGCAAATACAATAGCACGAGCCTATAAATCTAGAAAAGCAAAATTAGATGCGGCAACCACTGTAATATCAAAAGCCTATAAATCAAGATTTACAAAAAAAAATTTAGCATCAACTAAAATAGCTCAAGCATATAGAGCTAAACTTGACCTTGTTGTCTATAATAAAGACATATCAGAATTAATGTGTGAAGGACTATCAAAAAAAGAGGTATATAGAAAACAAATTAACGATTTATTAATAAGTCATGGAACACCACAAAAACTAAGCAATTTGTATTTCTATTTTTGTAAATTTGGTAATAAACAATTAGGCTATTCAAAATCGTCAGAACTTAAGTCTATAATACAAGAAATTGTAGGTTGTGTATTTTTAAATACAAGCTTTAAATCAACAAACTTTGATGGTATAATATTTAAACAAAGCAAATTTATCAGTTATGTCGGTCATCCAATGCATCAACGCTCGAGAGATTATATGACAATAAAACAAAGATTTGATGATAGCGATTACGAATTATTTTTTAGTAATGTTAGTTTAATTGAATCACAATTTATAGATTGCGAATTTTTCAATATTATGTTTGGACCAGTTTACTTTTTTGATAGGAAAAATGTGGAAATTAATAATAAGCTACCTACCTTTAAAAATTGTAATTTTTTTAAAGGCAACATTTTTCACGATAGGAGTTATGGTCCGCCGCAGTATAAATATAATGCGTCTATAGCGCATAGCAAATATAATATGCATTTTTATGATTTAGCTGATTTTACACCGGATGGTAGCGCACAGTCTTCAAAAGTAAATCCCGACGGAACACTATTCACCCCTATTACAACAATAACATATCCTGCCGAAATAGTATTTGAAAATTGTAAATTTGATAAAACAACTATAAATAGTGATAAACTTCTTATGCCAGGTAGTAGAAATATGATGTTTTTAAATTGTAAGTTTGAATCAAATATATTTATAAAAGAACAATTTAATAATTATTATTTTAAAAAATGCACCTTCAACAATGTTTACTTTATTGACTGTGTATTTATGTTTAGTTCTTTTGAAGACTGCACTTTTAATAATACAACATTTCGCGCAACAATCTTATGTGCAAAAGGGACCTTAAGATTTAAAAATTGTAAGCTATTAGAATGCACTTTTAATGTTGTGCGTTTTAGTCCTATTCCTGAATATCAATACAAAGAAACTGTAATATTTGATAATAGTACTATTATTAATAATAGCACATTCAGAGAATGTCACTTTTCATTATTTAAGTTCAATTTTGATTCATTATATTCAAAAGATGCTAAAAGCGAGACCAAACTAATGAATCTACGAAATAATGTATTTATAGATTGTAATTTATATGGAGTAAATTTTGATAATTGTGATTTAGAAGGAACAAAATTTAATGCACGACAGCTTCCAAATCATACTTTAATAGTCAATAAATTTAACTGGTTTGGCCATGTGTTTATAGTTCAGTCAATGGCCTCATCGCCAAGCGAACGTTATTATGGAGAAAATAAAACACAGGCATTTAAAAACTTATGTAATGAAATTAATCCAGACGGATTTACATTATTTCAACAAGAATTTAAGGGTGCTAAACTTGCTAATAAAAAAAATCTTGCTTATTCTAAATGGAATCCAAATGGAAACTATGCTATTATGAAATATAGTGAATATAATGCTTTAAATATTAACGTTTTAAATTTTAGAAATCCAACCTATAATATTAAGCCATATGATTATTTTGTAATGAGTGACCCACAAGCTTCTGGGTTACAAGCTGCTGCATCACAAGTTTTTGTTATTATTGCTCCTGCGGTTAGTATGTTTAATAGTAACATAAAAAATTGTAATTTTCAAAGCGCAATTGGCTTTGAAACCTTTGATTTTACACAAGTAAAAAAAAACTATAAAAATAATCCAGATTTAACAGCTGTAAATTTTACAAATGTAAAATTGTTAAATGCTAACTTTAAAGGAACTAACATAGTCGGAACTATTTTTGAGGCAGCAAACATAGGAGGTGCTGATTTTAGAAACTGTGTTGCAAATGCTAATACATCATTTCAAAACACAACAGGTATAGAGCTTGTTCCATATCAACTTCAAAGACCCAATGGAACACTCTATATACAAGGTAGTAAAAATAATGATACGGGTCGTGAAATTGAATTTTCCGAAATTCAACAAGCCGCTAACGAAACTCATGCACGTATTAAATATATTATTGATAATAAAGACAAATTATTTAAAGCATTTGAAGATAGTGGTATACCACCAGCCTCAGACAGGCAATTTAGTAGCACATTGAGCGCGCTTTTAATTAGTTCGCATGGAGGGCTGACTAAATATGCTGAAAAAGTTGTTATTAGTGAAACAGGCGAAACAATTATTGCTTTTCTAGATAAATTAAGAACCAACTATACTACAATATTACAGACACAAACAAATTTAACAAATGATAGTATGGTGGCTTATATTAAAAAGAATTTTCCAATTGCCTTAACAAATTATATTTCATTCAAATTAAACTATAGCGAAGCCGAAAAAACGCTTATGTTAGCTAATTTAGTTCGCGCATTTAGTGATGAGTTTATGATGCATTTAGTTATGTTTAAACCAAGCTTAAATGGAAATTGGTGTTTCTTACAATTAATCACATTATCAATAGCATTTTTAATTCTAAATACTGATTTATATATACATAATTTTATACAATATTATTTTAATGAAATATTTAATGCGCACGGAAAGGGCTCACCAAGTTGTACGTTGGGTATGGTTGAACGGTGGATAACAGTCCATTCACAGGCGATGGAAGCATATTTGATGTTATTAAAAAAAAATGAAAGCGAACTGGCAACATTATCAAGAGATCCTATATTATTTAATAAAATTATACATTATAATTCGGCAAATCCTAAAATAAAAGATAGTAAAATCACATTAGATTATATTAAAGAGTTTAATAACTCATTTAGCAGTGAAAAAATACATAATAAATATATTATGCATACATTCATAAATGTATTAAAACCATATTCAATTTTACCCGAAAGCGAAGAAACAGACATTGGATTCGATTTGGACTATAATGTTAGTGCATTAATGCGGAAAAAGGGCGATGTATATATTAAAAAGAAAATAGATAGTGGAGCTATAAAATCATTACAAGACATTTATGATGCGGTTGTTGAAGTATTTCCATTATTAATTATTGAAAACAACTATATAACCAAAGAACGTGTTGCTCAATTAGAGGCGGAAACAAGACCACTACCTCAACAAATGTATAGAGAAAAGCGAGACGCACTATATAATTATGTTAAAGACGTTGAGGCCAAAGATTATATAATTGGACTAATGGGGTTCTTTTTAATAGATTTGAAAAGAGAAGATATAAACACGGCCGAGCTTGATAAGCTACAGCAAAAACTAAAAGATTCAGGAGAAATGGAGATGGAAACACTTATTGAGTATTATGATGACGTTGACCCTACATTTGTAGGGGGGCAAAAAATACGGAATAAGAGTTCATATGCAAATGCAAGCAAAGCACGTGGATTATCCCCAAAGCTAGAATATATATTGGAAACTTTGGTTGAATCTACATTAATAAATAAGTTAAAGGCAATGACTTTTGAAGAATTTAGTAACATTAATAATCCAAAAGAAGAAGAATATGAAACGCCCTCTTCAAGCGCTTCAAGTTCTTCAAGAGCTTCAAGTTCTTCAAGTTATTCAAGAGCTTCAAGTTCTTCAAGAGCTTCAAGAGCTTCAAGTTCTTCAAAATCTAACTTGTTTAGTTTTGGTATAAATGATAAACCACTTATGTTAAAAAATGCGACTATTCAAGATAAAGCATATGTGTCTATAATTAGAAATAATTATGATGCTATGCAAGAAAATTATAAAAGCATGATTGCTAATATGCGAACATCAGCATTTAAATCAGCATTTAATTCAGCATATAATTTAACCAAAAAAGCATCACTGTCTGTATTAAAAAGAGTAGGCAAAACATTTAAAAGAAGCTCGCACAAATAAATTATATAAAAAGAACTTAAAACCAAGACAACAATATAATATGTTTAAAAGTAGATAGTACTTATTTATATTAGTTATTTAATAATAAGTAATATAAATTTATATTTAAAGTCTTCTTCTTGTTACAGTCTTCTTCTTGTTACAGTCTTCTTCTTGTTACAGTCTTCTTCTTAAAGTCTTCTTCTTCTTGTTTTTACTATATTTTTTCATTTTTTGTGAGTAATTTTTCTTGTATATTTTTCTTGTTCTTTTATTTAGTAATGACTTTTTATATTTGATGGTTCCACCTCTATGACTTGAAATACCACGACTTGAAGATCCACGACTTGAAGGACCACTACGCTCTAAAACACGACTACTTATTGAACCACTACTTCTTGTTGGGTAAATAACACGTGTGAACACATTCTCAGGAGTAAACTCATACCCAACACTTTTCAAATATTTAATTTTACTCTCCATCATTTGTCTAAGAACAATCTCTTTGCTAGCTTCATCATATCTTCCAAAATCTTGTATATCACTTTCAATCTTTTCATAATATATTTTAATAAAAATCTTAAACATCTGTTCCTTTACAAAATCAGCATACATATCACCAGTTAATACTCCACTCTTTATCAATAAGTTTACTTTTTTTAATAATGCACAACATAATACAACAAAGAAGTCATCCATAGATGACCTATTATGTCCAGGCATAATTAATACTGTTTTAGGAATATATCCAAAAAATTGATGTAATTTAATCATTAACTCTGTAAATTCGGACTTAAGTAACTCATTATTTTGAACACATATTATAATTCGATTATATCCATCTTCTAGTATAAGTCTTTTTAACATGTATTCTATTATTTTATATTTTATAGTGTCTGGCTTTATACTAGCTATTGGTCCAAAATAGAATAAATTCATAAAATCTACAACAAGAATCTTATTAACACGCCTAGTAAATAATGAATCATTAATCCATTTATTCAACAAATTAATTAGTGACCGTAATTTATCAATAGTAAAATCTCCTGTTCTTGCAGCATAATTTGGCTCACTTCTTAACTTTGCATTTAGGCTTAATAAGTCTGGGTCCCATCGTATGTCAGAACCAATAGTTTCCATCATATAATTTAACACATTAATTGACTCGTTTGGTGTAAGTTCTTGGTGTCGTAGCTCTTCGGTTGATTGTGGTATTAATTTTATATCCAAAAACATATCTACTATACTATCTGGTATGGTGGGTGCAAGTGAGATTTGTCTTGTTGGAACTGGTGGCCGGTCTCGCCATAGTCCATGGATTGCTTTAAATTCTCCAAGAAGTTTTTTTTTTCGTGGTTTCGGCGGTTTATCTGGTTCAACTATAAATACTGGCATTTTACGAGATTTTGACATATTTATACTTATACTTATATATATTTTATTATAAGATTATAATAAATGTGAATTATATTGATTATTAACAATAATAAATTTTGTATTATTAGCCAACTCTTCTAAATTAGCACTACTATTTTTACTTATATAGATATCAAAATAGCAAATAATTAATAAAATTGAATTTAAACCTGCTATATAATAACAATTAATATATATATATTGGAAAATGGATTTGGCTAAACTTTTAAAACAAGAACTGTTGGTAAAATGTGAAGAACTTGGAATTTTTAAGTGTAAATCTAAAACTAAGAACGATTTAATTAAACTAATTATTACAAAACAAACACTTATTTTAGAACAACATAAAACAATTAGTTCAAAAGAACATCCAATACATACATTTAATGTATTGGACTTGTTTTGTGGATGTGGCGGTATGTCAAAAGGCTTAACTGACGCAGGTTTAAATGTAATTGCGGGAGTAGATATATGGGATAAAGCAATAGAAAATTATAATAAAAATTATAAACATAAAGCATATTGTCAAGACTTAACAAAGTTGTCCCCCGAACAGTTTAATACTTTATATAATAAAGAAAAAAAAAATATAGATATTATAGTTGGTGGTCCTCCGTGTCAAAGTTTTAGCATTGCCGGAAAAAGAGATAAAAATGATCCACGAAATGCTCTATTTATGGAATATGTAAAATATCTTGACTATTTTAAACCAAAAGCATTTATTATGGAAAATGTAATTGGTATGTTGTCAAAAAAAACAGAAAGTGGTGAAAAAGTAATTACTATTATAATGGATGAACTAAATAAAAATTATAATTGCATAATTAATAAACTATATGCAAGTGATTTTGAAGTTCCACAAAATAGAAGACGAACTATAATTATAGGAATTAGAAAAGACCTAAATATTATTCCAAAAGGACCAGAACCAATAATACAACAAGTAAAAGATAGAATACCAGTGAAAACGATATTAATTCCTAAAGAATTGGTTAATATTAAATATTATTTAAGCGAAAAAGCATTATTAGGAATAGCAAATAAAAAAGGAGTAAGTAAAGAAAAAGGGTTTGGCTTTGGAGCACAAATGTTAGACTTTAATAAGCCATCATATACTATTCCAGCAAGATATTGGAAAGATGGATATGATGCTTTAGTCAAATATAATGATAAAGAAATACGCAGACTAACAATTATTGAACTTAAAAGAATACAAAGTTTTCCTGATAATTATATTATGGATGGTTCAAATAAAGATATTATAATGCAAATAGGAAACGCTGTTCCATGTAAATTAGCATATTATCTTGGTAAATATTTAATTAATACTCTTCAATAATTAACTCATCCCAAAAAGACGACCCCCCTCTAAATTGCGAATAGTTACGATTATTTCCGTCATACATTCCACTATCAAATATAATCTTGCCATTTTTTATACATTGTATAAAATACTCATAATTAAATGGACTACCAAAAGCTATTTTTTCATAAGTAGCTCCTATTTTTTTACATATAAAGAAACCCTTCTTATTAAATTTATTGTTAATATGTAGTTTCATTTTTTCAGATTTCCACAAAGCAATAATAATATTATCATTCTTTAAAAATGTGGGAAAATCTTCTTTCATAGAACGTGAATCCTTTGAAAATGAGTAAATTATAACTATATCATTGTTTTCATTAACAATTAATATTTGTCCATTAGAGTTCCATTTATTATATGTTGGAACACAGCTACCAGACCAAGAATATCTATTGTTTTTAGCTGGATTCGGGTTTCCAAATATTTTAATAAAATCACTTCTCTCTAATTTATTGTCATCATTCCAGTTATTGTTTTGATTAATGATGTTTCGTTTATTTTTTGTAGAAAATGCATATTCGCTCGCACTATAATCACCAAGAGTAGTTTTAGGAGATGATTTTTTCATTTCATAACCATAAAGATCCGGTTCATTTTTTGAGTTGTGTTTTAGTCCCATTTGTGTTTCTAACCAATGACCTTCTTTACCACAATGTTTTTCATTTTTATTATTTAAACATACTTCTCGGCCTTTAATATTCTGAATGAATAATTCTACTATTTGTTGTATAATGTCACTAGTTGGTTTTTGTAAAGTAGTCTCCATATTATATAATGTTAATACTTAATGTTAATACTTAATAAAACAATAAGTATTAACATTCAATTTTTTTTACTTCTTAGTATGTTATAATAAATGTGAATTATATTGATTATTAACAATAATAAATTTTGTATTAATGGCCAACTCTTCTAAATTAGCACTATTAGTATAAGTACACGCACTTCTCAAACCTCCTAAATAATTGTCTATACTATTTTTTAACGGACCCTTATACTCAACTTTAAGTTCTCGTCCTTCTGAGCTTCTATAATTAGTATTATTATTTGCCGAGTAATTATTTTTCATAGCATAACTTGAACTCATACCATAAAAACTTTTATAACGTTTTCCAGTTTTTTCATCACACACAATTTCGCCAGGGTTCTCATCGTGTCCCGCAAATGCTCCACCAATCATTACAAAATCAGCACCAGCACCAAATGCTTTTGCCAAATCACCCGGACAAGTAATACCACCATCACTTAATACAAATGATTTGTTATATTTATGTTGGTCATATTCATAGCTTATTTCAAAATTAATGTTATTACTCTCTTTACATGCTTGAACGCATTCTAATACACAACTAAACTGTGGCATTCCTATTCCTGTTTGAATTCGAGTAGCACATGCACTACCCCCACCTATACCAACTTTAATAATGTCAATTTCTAAATCAGTTAATAACTCTAATCCTTGAGCTGTGCATACATTACCAGCTACAATTATCTTTTCAGGATACTCACATCTTAATACTTTACAAAAGTCGTTAAATTTAGAGATGTAGCCATTAGCAATATCAACACAAATAAATTTACACTCAAAATTATCCAAAATGTGTGTTAAATTGTTATAATCGTCGCTACTTATTCCTGTAGAAATCATAAAATAATCAGGATTTAATTTAGAATCGGGGTTTTTTTTATTATAAGCCACTAAATCATGTAGCTTATGAAATTTATGAAGAGCAGTAATAATTTTATAAGTACTTAACACTTTATATAACTCTAATGTTCCAATAGTAGTCATATTTGCTGCTATAATAGGTATTCCAGTCCAAGACATACCGTTTTGAAAAACAATTGTTCTTTCAAGCACAACATCTTTTCTGCTATTTAAATTTGATTTTTTAGGAAGAATTAATACATCTTTAAAATCATAATATTTATCCATTGATTCAAATTTACAGAGATAAATATTTTCAGTCATACTTATTATTTTAATTATAAATATGTTTAAGTATTTTCAAAATATTATAATATGTTATATTAGTATTCATGCCTATTGACCCACTCTATAGTGATAGCCCTTTATTACAAGGCTCAAAAACTGATGGTTGTCCTAAAACATCAACAGATGTTTCATTTATTAGCGAACACGGTTACCCAGTAGTAACTGATCTTAGTGATAGAAAAATATGCTCGTCAGAACTGTTTAAAACAGGAGAAGGAGACCAATATTTATATAGCACGAGTGGGTGTTGTGTATTAGATAGTAGCGCATTAAATTGTCATGATATTGCTAATGTTGATGCCGAAGAGGAAAATAATTATTATATGGGACTTCGCTATTTTAGTGTCACTGAGCCATCAAAAGGAGAACGCAAAATATGTTACACCACACCAATACGAAAAAAAAAAGTAAACATTATGGATTTATTAACAAAAGTATTAATGGATATAATTATTTTTATAATTATGGTATTAGTTGCAGCTTGTTATGAATATTGGATTATTTATGGTGGTTGCTCTAGCGACGGTATAAAAACAACATTATATGAATTACCTTATAATGTAGGTAACAACTCTACAAAACCACCCGCACCAAAATCTAATAATTCAAATAAAGAAATTTGTCCCGGTAATACAGTAAATAGTTCAAGTGGGTCTGGCTTAGAATGGTATGACACTTTTCCATATAATTTAATAACATTTTTAAATAATAATAAAACTAATAACGGTAAAGATACTAGCAAAAGTTTTGCTTTAAGTGAGCTTGTAAAAATACCAGCGCGATCCTTATTATTAGGATTTTTTTATTGCATAATATTTTCAAGAATGTGTATGTTGGGATTAATAGGTTGGATTAATAATATCGGCTCTTATATTTACAATAAAGAACCTAGTAAATTGGCTCAATTTATGAGCGGTCTAATTTTTATAGTAGTTTTTATGGGAATATATGGTTCTTTAACAGATAGATACATTATAAAACTGCCTTTCTTAAATGCTTCAAGCTTATTTTTATTGTCTATAATAATAGTTTTTACAATATGGATTCCTAGTTTATTTAGTTTCTTTATAATGATGTTGACATTTGTTGGATATAGAAGAGGGTCATATGAAAAGTGTAAAAGGGAACGAGAAAGCCAGGTTTCAAAAGAAGAAGTGAACACTGAAATGAATATTGAAAGTTTTACCGAAAAAGTATACAAACCATGGGATTGGCATTGGATAATAGATTCGTTTATATTTAATTTAAAGAGAAATTTAGTAGGTGAAAATAATGACAATGACAAAACTAAGCTATATACTATAGACGACGGAAAAAATTTTAATATAATCAATGAAGATATTTTAGACTGGTTTTTTCCAATTAGAAGATCTAAAATGGAATGGAGTTGTTGGGACCCAAATATTGCAAACAAATTTGGCAATCTACTTAACTTTAATCTTTTTTCTACTTGTAAAGACGGTAAAACTGAAACAAACGTTGGTTTTGGTCGCAAGTATTATTGGTATTTGAGTCAATTTTGGCATCACCCTGAGCAACTTTTTAATCCTTTTTTTACACTAAATGTAGATTGTAATGCTGTTGATGAAGCTAACAAAAAATCAACTAACCTTCTTAAAGACATATTTTTTTATTGCATAGGATCTTTATTTTTTACACAAATTCGTTTTTATATGTTTATTATTAATATTGCTTTTTTAATTGCTGCTATGGTTTTAATTCTACTTTCGTCTATATTTTGGACTTGTTTAGTAATAACAATAGTAATATATTCAATATTTATAGCTTTATTAGGTAACATATTTGCTCTATTTTACTTACACTTTTATGTAATTATAGGGTTCTTTTATGTGCCATTTAAAGATTATACACAATTATTTAAAATAGTTAAGAGCCATGGTAATATATTAACATTATTATTTTGTATGATTGTAGTTCTTGCTGGTGTAAAAGTGTTACATCCAACAAGTGTTGGTGTTATAGGTGGTATATTAGGTTTATTAGTGCTATATAAAATAATAACTTTGCTAAGTGTTTAAAAAATAGTACATTATAAAAACCAATACTATAAAATCTATACTACATTATAAAAACCAATATTTAATAATTATTAATGTTTAATAATTGATGTTCAAATATAATATAATATACTATTTTTATATTTATTACATTATAAAAACCAATATTTAATAATTATTAATGTTTAAAAATTGATGTTTAATTATAATATAATATACTATTTTTATTTAAAACCAATACTAATAATATTGCTATTACTATAGCAAATGGGTAAAAAAAATAAGGATAAAAAACAATGCGACCTACCATTTGTAAGTATATGCACTCCAACATTCAATAGACGTCCTTTTTGGGAATATACAATTAAATGCTTTAATCATCAAGATTATCCAAAAGATAAAATGGAATGGATTATTATTGACGACGGTACAGACAAAATAGAAGATTTAGTATGTAATATAGAACAAGTAAAATATTTTTATTATAGTCAAAAAATGCCACTAGGAAAAAAGAGAAATCTTATGCATTCCAAATCTAAAGGCGATATAATAGTGTATATGGATGATGATGATTATTATCCACCCGAAAGAGTTTCGCACGCTGTTAATATGTTAGTAACACATCCAAATGCTTTATGTGCTGGTGCAAGTGAAATATATATATGGTTTAAACATATACAAAAAATGTTTCAATTTGGTCCATATAGTCCATCACACGCAACCGCTGGAACATTTGCTTTTAAGCGTGAATTATTAAAAGATCATAAATACGAAGATCATGCTGCTTTAGCCGAAGAGAAAGCTTTTTTGAAAGATTATAGCGTGCCGTTCGTTCAATTAGAACCAAAAAAAACCATTTTAGTATTTTCACATATTCATAATACATTCGATAAGAAGAGGCTATTAGAAACCGGTGAAAATCAGTTTCAAAAAACATCAGATCGCACTGTAGACGAATTCATAAAAGAGAAAGACTTTAAAGAGTTTTATATGGAGAGATTAGATGGACTATTAAGAAACTATTATCCAGGCGACCCAGTTAACAAACCAGATGTACTACAACAAATTAAAGAAATAGATGAAGAACGAAGAAAAATGGCATTAGAGCAACAAAATCAGGGTCAAGGACAAATTATTTTAAGTCAAGATGGAAAACAAATACCATTAAGTAATGAACAAGTGGTTGATATAATGAGAAAGCAACAAGAACAACTACAAAATTTTATTAGATTAGTTCAAGAAAAAGATAATGCGCTAGCTAAATTACAACGCGAGCTGGCTGATTATGAAAATGTAGACAATACATATGACAATCCAAAATCACAAGCTAATTCAAATAAATATAAACTACAATTGGAAGAAGAAACACTACGATTTTCAAAGGTAGTACAAGAAAAAAATAGTATAATAAATAAATTAGAACAAGAACTAACAAGTATTAAGAGAGAGTATGAAGAAAAAAATAACTTGCTAAATAACTTACAACATGAACTAGCTAGCATTAAGAGAGAAAACGAAGAGCAACAAAATGATGAAGAAACTAAGCAAAGCACTGAAACTAAGCAAAATGAGGAAGACACTAAGCAAAGCACTGAAACTAAGCAAAGCCAAGACAAATGTATTCAAACAAGCATAGAAAACACCAATAAGGTTCTGGTTTTAGAAAAAGAACTGGCTAGTTGTAAAAATATTATTGACAAATTAAATCTTTTAATTGACATATTGAACAAAAATAATACGGCAAAGTAAAAAGTAAAATAAGTAAAATAAACTAACTAAGTTTCTAACATTATATTATAATATTATAATATAATATTATAATGCTATTATTAGGACTTTGTGGGCCAGCGTTAGTTTATATAGGTTTTTCGCTAATTCAAATTTTTATTGATATTTATGCCGGTGTTTTTAATAGTGCTTTTCTAAAATTTGTAGTTATGATTATATTTACACTAATAATAAATATTTTGTGTAGTTTAGGTTTCACACTAATTGCATGGGTCCTTGTTTTTATTCCTATAATAATGATGACGTTAATATCCACATTATTATTGCGAGTTTTTGGATTAGATCCTGATGAAAAAGATTTAAGACAGAATTTAAATAGTGCGCGCGATGTGAGCTTAAATAAATTTGATATAACAGACACTGAATTATTAAACCAACAACGTTATTCTTATTTATATGACAAGTTTAGAAATGAAAATAGAATAGACAGAGATAGTCTTCGCAAAGATTTTTATGATAAAGTAGACATTACATTTGACTTATCACGCAATACTTATGACTTATCTAACAATCCAACAAAATATTTTATTGTTAATAGTATAGTAAATAGATTAGCAGAACAGTCATTTATTAAAGATATTGTAAATTCTAGACTATATAATTCAATATTTTCAAATAAAGCAAAATACAATAATGACTTATATAACAATTATATAGGAAATTTGACTGGAAACACTGTATTACCAAACAATGCCTTTTTAGGATTACCAATGGCTCCTTTTACTTATGGCACTTCTATTTTATTGAGTGAAGGAGAGACTATATCAGGTGACCATGTAAAATATGGAACACGCTATAACAATACTTATAGATTAAATGGTTTTTTGAAGTTTAAAGAAAGTAAATATAATAGTGTAAAGACACAATTATATGGAACAAATCCAAATGTTGATAATACCAAAATAGATAACGAAATTGAACGGTTGTGGAATAGACTATCTGCCGCCGAACAAGCAACGTGGAATGGCACAAGTTCTAGTACAGGTGTTAATAGTATAAGTTATGATTATTATGATTTAAATAATCTACAAGAAGCACGAAATAGAGCAACAGCCCAAAGCATATTAAGCGGAGGACAAACAGCACAAAATAATGAAGTATGTCCTTCAAATGAAACTCCTGCAAAATTTAAAGCCCGAACAGGTTTAATATGTTATGAATTATGTCCACCAGGTAAAGAGCGAGACTCAACCGGACAATGTGTTCGTGCTTGTCAAAGTGGAACAATAAGAGACCAAGCAACAGGCACTTGTGTTGCGCGAACTTGACATAACTGTAATAAAATAATAAAACAATTACACCTTTCAGCTAACTAGAATTGGTTAAAAATGGTTAAAATATTATTAAAATTGATTTAAAAATATTATATTATATTAATGAAAAATGGTTAAATATAGTTGCGAAAAATGCGGAAGAGAATTTACTCAAAAGGGACACTATACTAAACATAGCACTAAAAAAATTCCTTGTGTTTTTGAGAGCAAAATTGAAGAAATGATTGAAAAGGTTGTTGCTAAAAAAATACATGAAATACAATCAACCAAAGTTATTTTAAATGAAGAAATACTAGAAAATAGTGTAGAAAATAGTGTAGAAAATAGTGTAGAAAATAGTGTAGAAAATATAAAATTTATAGATTTATTTTGTGGAATAGGAAGTTTCCATTATTCATTCAAAAAACTAGGTTGGGAGTGTGTTATGTCTTGTGATATAGATAATGCCGTAAAAGAAACATATAAAAGCAACTATGGTATTTTACCTCTTGGTGATATTACAGAAATAGAAGCTAGCAAAATTACCAACTATGATATTTTATGTGCTGGGTTTCCTTGTCAGCCGTTTAGTCAATGTGGACAACATAAAGGATTTGATGATAAACGAGGAACATTATTCTTTAATATTATGAAATTTGTGGATTATCATAAACCAAAAGTAATAATTCTTGAAAATGTAATGGGTTTACTAAATCACGATGGAGGTAACACTTTTAAAAAAATTAAATTTGATATTGAAACATCAAATTATTCAATTACATATAAAGTTATAAAATGTAGTGATTATGGTTTGCCTCAAATGAGAAAAAGATTAATTATAATCGGTGTGAGAAATGATACTGAACTTATTAATCATATTGATAAATTACTTGATTTAGATGAATATAAAAAAGAAACAACATTAACAGAACTTCTTGGTAAAAATTTTGAAAAAAAAATAGCTTATACTATACGATGTGGTGGTAAGAACTCTCCTATTGATGATAAGCATAATTGGGATGGGTATATTGTTGATGGAAAAGAATATAGATTAACAAAAGAAGATTGTTTGAAACTACAAGGATTTAGTTCAGGGTTTAAATTATGTGGAAATGATAAAGACCAATGGAAACAATTAGGAAATACAATTCCTACTATATTTACTGAAATGATTGGATTAAACCTAAAGAAATATTTATGATTGTTCCAATTCTTCTATTAAATTTTCAAAATTTAATTTATATATTCTATCATCTTTTCTTTTTGGATTACAAGTTATTATTTTTCTCTGTATATCTTCTCTAAATCTTGCAGATGTTGGATAATCATTTGATATTGTTAATAAAATATATAATTTTGGTTTAAATGCATAACTCCAGTCGTCTTGTGTCCATCTTTCCCTACATGTAGTTTTGCAGCTAATAATCTTGTATTCTGTTATTGATTTACCTACTTCTATATTTTTTCCAATTACAAAATCTATAATATGATAACATTTATCCTTTTTTATATTAAAACCTACAATTAGTCCAGCATTGTTTATAGTGACTTGTTTTTTATAAGATATATTATTGAAATCCAACATTCTTACCAAAATATCATTTTCAAGAAAATTTCCGTTTCCTTGAATTTTACCTTGATGTATGGATATTGATTTATTATATAATTGTACTAATTTAACATCACTTAATAATGGTGCTATTTGTTTAAGTTCTTCAATTATTAATGAATTTTTTATTAATTTATTTTCCTCTATTTTTGATAATACATATTGATTATTGAATTTAATTTCAGTAGTCATTATGTTTGGTTGTAAATACTTATTATAAATAGTTTTTTATTCAATTTTTAATAACTAATAAACCAGCATTTATAAAATTTATATTTGAACAATTAAACAATTAAACAATTAAACAATTAAACAATTAAACAATTAAACAATTAAACAATTAAACAATAAAAAAACAATATAAAGAAACACGTTTTCAAGTATAAACAATATTTACTTGACTATATAGGTCATAATGCTCTATTACATTCTCTCTAGTTCTTATTAATATATGTTTTTTAAAACATTCACAACAATACGGATGTTTAATTTTATAAGATTTATAATTTACTACTATTGTTGTCTCATTTAATGCTTCTTGCCATTTATGAATATAACGTCTATAACCATAATTATGTAAATAAGTAAAGACTTCATAAGTGTCTTCATAACAATCCACATTTACACACTTAAACACGTCTTCATAGCGCCCTAGTTTTGTTAATAACATTTGCTTAGCGACTGTAAAGTTTGTAATCACTCTATTCATAAACATAGAAGTGTATTTTAAATTAATTAAGGATTCAGTACTACCACATACATAATATAATATATGCCTTATAATATCACAAGGCATAGTGTTGAAAGTCATAATTATTTTATTTATAACTGCCAGATTAATAATCAATTAATAATCAATTTTATTTGTCATAGCAAAACTGTTTTTTATCAAGTTTAAAAAAAGTTTTATATATATATAAAAAAACATAATAAAATGTAGTTAGTAATATAATTAATATAATATGTATAAATTAAACAATTTATGGTCCTGTTGGATACATTATCAAAATGATAATGATTGGACTATTAATGGCTATAAAAAAATAACACAAATTACTGATTTACAAGAACTAGTGTTATTTGTTGAAAATTTAAACGAAGCGTTAATTAAAAAATCCATGCTATTTTTTATGAAAGAAGACATTTTACCATTATGGGAGTCTGAGGACAATATAAATGGCGGCTATTTTTCTTATAAAATAAGTAATAATGATATTGTTGCATTATTCAAAATTATTGTGTATAAAATAATTGGTGCTAGTTTTATTGAAGATGAAGCAATTACAAATAATATTAATGGTGTTTCAGTAAGCCCAAAAAAGAACTTTTGTATTATCAAAATATGGATGAAAGACAAAAAAGTCCTTAAGTCTTTAGATTTTGCCGTTAATAAAGACCCGTTTGCTATTCATAGTTTTTTCCCAATAGAACAACAAGTATGTGTATTTAAAGCTCATAAACAATAAATTTAACAAGACCCAGACGATGGTAATGGCGATAAACATAATTTGATTTCTCCAAGGGAAGCCACATTATATTTAACAATTAATGGCCTATTGTTTTCCAAATAAATTTCGATTTGATTACATAAATTGGTACATTTAATAAAATATACTAAATTTTTGAGAGAATATTCGCCCTGAATAATTTTATTATGCTGTTTATTAATCATTTGCATATTTGTATTATTTTCGCTTCGCCTTATTTCCGCTTTGGCAAATTGTCCGGCACATTTGAAAATCAGCTCGTTTTCAACCGATTTTATTTCTATTTTTTCCGATATATTAGCCAAATCTCTAATAATTTTTTGGAAATCATTAGACGGCATATTAATAACAGACGAAAACTCAATATTTGGGATTTCTAGTTCATCTTGCTCTGGCTCAATCAACTTTAATTTTTGTATTTTAGATTGCTTAATAGTTCCATTTTCAAATTTCAAACCTAATTCTGTAACAATACCTTCATTATAGTCATCATTTTCAATATAGATTGTGAGGGTGTCATCATTATCAATTGCCGTAATCAATTTAAACAAATGTAATATATTAACGCCAACAATGATTTTCTCATGCTTACACTCATAAAATTCAAAGTTTTCGGCTTTTAAAAACAAATGAACCAAAATTGTATGTGTTTTATCCATATTTATAATTTTAATACCTTGCTTCGTAAAAATAA
>Ga0194129_10001344_pt1 | contig 40925 bp, 31 predicted proteins | sample TA2KigCa35mmetaG_FD_150862 | JGI IMG/M metagenome (GOLD analysis project Ga0194129, IMG submission 150862) | Freshwater microbial communities from Lake Tanganyika, Tanzania - TA2015038 Kigoma Deep Cast 35m | ecosystem: Environmental > Aquatic > Freshwater > Lake | place: Tanzania: Lake...
ACATAATGAACCAAGAGATGATTCTCAAGATTGTTGGATTTTTAAAGCACCTTTATCTGTATCATTAGATAAATTAGACTTTTCTTTTAGAACATTAGGTTGTGATAGTATATTTGCTAAACATATATATGATATTGGCTTACAGGTAAGTAATCCTTCTTTAAGTATTATAAGTACACATTTACATAAAACTGATTATAGAACTTATAACTATGAAAATAGAATTCATGGTGTTTATTGTTTAGTAAAACCTTGTTTTATTAATGAATATTATAAACCCACATTTATGGATTATTAACATAAAAAAAATTGATTTTTAATTTATATTGATATTAAGATTATAATATAATATCAATATAATTCTTAATGAATATTAATTTTGAAAACACTATTATTGATACATATATATATTATCATTTTATAGATTATTTATCAATACACGATTGTATTAATATATTATTATTAAATAAATATATGTATAATAATCAATATATAAAAATACATATCAAAAAATTATTATCAAATAGAATATTAAATGTTTTTAAATATCATATAAATATTATGACAATAATAAAAAATGAATATATATTTAATGAATATGTTAACTATAATTTTCATAATAACAGTAAATTTAGAAATAAAATGATGGCATATCTATATTTTAAATATTATGATAGACAATATATTTATCCTTATTTAAAACAATCACATGGATGGAAAAGAGATATTATTGATAAATATAATATTAATAATACTTTTAATATTAATGGTCCAACAAGATATGATTTATTTAATGTTGTTAAAAATATACCTGCAAATGAAGTTCAAGAAATTGGTTGGTAATTATTTTAAATTATTTATAAAAAATGTCAATATTTTATTGATAAATAAAATCCTGAATCATATTTAACCATTCAATTTCAACATGTTTTTCAATAGTTGTATCTTTATTTGAATCAATTACTAATATATTATCAGTCATATGTATCATATTTTCGTGATATTGATGACAATTTTCCAAATATTCCAAAGTAATCTTTGATTCTCCTTCACGATTTCTTTTATTAATTCTTTCCAAACATATTGTTGGTTCTGTTTTTAAATAAACAGTTTTTTGAATTCTTTTAATATCAATAAAATAATCAAACCATTTTAAATAAATTTGATATTCTACATCTTCAATAAATCCACCATCAAATAACATTTTTGCAAATACATATCTATCTGTATTTAAACATCTTTCTGTAATAATTATTGCATCAGGGTTTTGTTTCATAATATCCAATAATAAGCTCAATCTTGAAATATATGCCATCATTTGAAATGCAAATGAATACTTCTTTTTATTTTCATAAAATTTAGTTAAAATTGTCACTCCATTTTCATCTTTTATATGTTGCCATTGATCAACAGGTTCTTGCAAAAATATAATATTTTCATGATTTTTTAAAAATTCTTTTAAAGCCTTCAAAATTGCTGATTTTCCTGAACCAATATTACCTTCAACTGATATGATTTTTGACATATTATTTAATTATTTTCTTTCTATATAATTATATTATAATCTTTTTATATTTCATTTTTTTTTTGAAATTTATATGAAATTATTATAAAAAAATATATTATTTGAAATGTACCACATCCAAAATATCGTGTATATGTAAGTTTATCCAATATTTCTTTCTTATTTTTAGAATCATTAATCAAAATTGGAATATATTTTTTAACAAAATGTAAAGTTTCTGATTCTTCTGGTTTATCATAATACATTTCCTGATATACCATATGAATATTAAACAATAATCCCAATATAAGCATAAATGGTATATATTTCATACCTAAATAAAAATTATCATACAATAATATACCAGAAGTAGATGTAAATTTTAATATATCTGCAAAATGGTCATAATAATCTCCAAATTTAGAATACATTTTGTATTTTCTTGCAAAAAACCCATCCATACAATCAAAATAATAAGAAATCATATAATTAATTGATGCTAATATATAATATGATTTTGTAATTAAATATATAGACCTCATTGTAAATAATATTGATATAGTAGTTAATATATTAGGTGTTAAATATAATGAATAAGCAATTGGAGATAATATCTCACAAATATCAATTAAAATATTATCAATTGGATTTTCATATTCTCTAGAAATTTTTCTCATTTTTATTTTTGTGTATTTGTATTTGTATATATATTATATTTCAGTTTCTTTAAGTTAAATATATGTTTTTTATATATAAATAATATATATATATGGTAAAATATTTCACAGTTTTTGGAGAAAGATGTTCAGGAACAAATTTTTTAGAAGGTGCAATAAAAGAAAATTTTGATTTAGAAGTAACATATAAATATTGCTGGAAACATTTTTTTGGATTTTATGATTTTCAAAATAATACAGAAGAAGATGAAACATTATTTATTGGAATTATTAGAGAACCTGTTTCTTGGATAGATAGTTTTTATAATAAACCACATCATATACCACAATGTAATAAAAAAAGTATACATACTTTTATATTTAATGAATTTTATAGTATAGATGGTAATAATGAAATAATGGAAGATAGAAATATTGAGACAAAAGAGAAATATAAAAATATATTTGAAATGAGAAAAATAAAAAATAACTATCTTATTCATACAATGAAAAATAAAGTCAAAAATTATATTCTTATTCGTTATGAAGATTTAAGAGATAATTATGAAAAAACATTGGATTTTTTAAAAATGAAATTTGAATTGACTCAAAAACATAATATTTATAAAAAAATTGATACATATAAAAATAAACATATAGTCAAATATACTAAAAAAGCAATAGTTTTAAAACCAAATGTTATTAGAACAATAAAAAATAATTTAAATAATGAACAAGAAAAAAGTTTGGGTTATATTATATAAAAATAATTATATAAATATTAAGTATATGAATGTTATTTATTATTTTATTTTGAAATTTATTAAAAATAATATTGGTAAATTATTACTTTTAGTAATTTTCAGTTTAATTATTAATTTTTTAAAAATTAATGTTATTTCTATGATTACTGCTAGTATTATTGATGCAATTAATGGTAAAAATAAAACAGAAACATATAAAATATTTATATACTTTATTTGTATATCTATTTTTTATTTAACATTTCAAAGTTTTTATGGTTATTTACAAGTTAAAATATTATCTATTATTCGTTATTCTATAAGAGATGATTTAGTAAAATATATTTTATTAAAAAATAGTAATAAATATAGTGAAATTAATTTTTCTGTTTTAAATTCTCCTATTTATAGAATATCAAATAGTATTTTTTATATTTTTAATTTGATTGTTAGTTTTTTAATACCAAATATTACAATGATTTTAATTATTTTTGCATATTTTTTATATAAAAATTTAAAATTAGGTTCTGTATTTTTTATTGGTAATATTCTTGTTTTTATTTATATATATTTGATACGTAATATTATTTTAAAATATAATTCTATTTATGAAAATTATAGTGTAAAAAGTGAAACATATATTATTGAATTATTAAATAATATTGATAAAATTATATTTAGAGGTAATATTGATGATGAAATTAAAAATCAAACAAATTTAAGTGAAAAAACAACAAATAGTTCTATTGATTTCTATAATGTTACAATATATCATACTTATATTATGTCATTAATTATAATGGTTACTATTTTAATTATTATATATTTAATGATTAAGTTATTTTATGATAAAAATATGAATAGTACTTTGTTTGTAACATTTTTTACTGTTTTATTACTTTATAGAGATTTGATTATTGAAACAATTAATAGATTACCTGATTTAATAGAATTTTATGGTAAAAGTGATAGTATTGTTTCTTTATTTAATAAAATGTCAGATAAAGATGAAAATGTAGAAGATTTAGAAAAATTGTTTAATGAAAAATTTAATAAATATAATTTAGACTTTAAAAATATTGAATATAAAGATATATATTTTAAATATGATAAAGGTAAAAAATATATTTTAGAAAATTTTAATTTAACATTAAATGTTGATAATAAAATATTAGGAATAGTTGGTTCATCGGGTAATGGTAAATCTACTTTTGTAAAATTATTAATAAAAATATACAAATACAAAGGTGACATATCCATTGATGGTGTAAATATTAAAGATATTGATTTTCGTTATTTGCGTAAAAATATAATTTATGTTAATCAAAATTCTAAATTATTTGATATAAAAGTTATTGACAATTTATTATATGGTTGTAATAATTCTAATTATGAATCTTGTTATGATCAATTAAAAGAAGTAATTGATAATGATAAAATAGCACATATATTTAATGAAATTGATATTATGAATAAAAATGCAGGGTCATCTGGAGAAAATTTATCAGGAGGTCAAAGACAAATAGTTAATTTAATAAATGGTTTAATAACACCATCTAAAATAACTATTTTGGATGAACCAACAAATGGTTTAGATAAAGATTTAAAGAAGAATATTATTGAAATTATTAAATATTTCAAAAAATACAAACAATGTATCATAATTATATCACATGATAAAGATATATATGATATATTTGATGAAACTATCAACATATAAAATATAAAATAAAAATGATTGTTTAATATTACTAGTAATGATTTATAATAAAATAATATAACTTATTAAAAATGTCTAATTTATTAGAAAATTATATTACATCTATACAAAGTGATTTTGAATTACCTTTATATCAAGATATTCAACCACTTATATCTAGAAATAATAGTATAATAAAACCAATTTTTATTCCAACACAATTAATTAAACTTATAGATTTATGTAATTGTGAACATAGTTCTTTTAATTATATATTTAATAGAACTATAATTACATTTCTATTATTTATACATAAAAAAATCAATGATAAAAAAACATTAAAAACATATTATGATAATTGTCAATTTTTATATTTAATATATATGTTAATATTATTTGATAATAATATTATTGAATTTAAAGAAATGTCATTATTCAAGATATCAAACAATGTACCTTTAATAAATGATATAAGTGTATATAATGATTATGATTATCAAACTAAAAATAAAATAATCAATATATTTTATAGTAAATTAGATATATTAAAATATATTTTGACAAATATATTAGAGGATACATATACTATATTTAATCCTGAATATTTTATTTATCATCTAACAGAATATTTAAAGAAAACATCAAATCGTATATTAATTGGTTTATTGGCTTGTGAATTTAATGGTAATATGAAATTGAATATTGAAATATTACAATATATGGATATAATTAATGAAAAATGGATAAATGATGAAATTAAACCACAAACAAAACTAAGAATTATAGTATTATATATTTATATTTCTAAATTTGTCAAATCTTCTAAAATCATATAATTCGATATTTTATATATTTTATGATAATTTATATGGTCATTATGTAATGTACTATCATTGTCATTTGGAAAAGTAAAATATGGATATTTATAAACATATGTATTAAATTTTGAAAAAATATAATTATCTGATACAATTAAATCATTACTATTACATTTCCATTTATTTTCTATTTTTCTATCCAATATTTTTGGTTTTATATTATTTCTATTCACTAAATAAGAAATAGCACTCCATTCATTATCCCATTTACTATATTCTTCTTTTCTATTGATATTTAAACTAAAATAGCCTAACATTAAAATATCCCAATCATTTGGTGCATTTTCAATAATTGTTTTAAAATCATTTTTCCAATATGAAATAAAATCAAATGATAAATCATCTTCACATATCATACAAATATTATATGTTAAATTATCTTCTAATAATACAAATTTTTCAATAGTATTTAAATGTGATAATAATATAGCATATTCTTTATTACTATATTTTGGATATTCATTATCAATATCATTTAATAAAAAATATCTTGAATGAATATTTTCTTCAATTTCACCATCAATAGCAACTATTCTTTTTCTTTTTATATTTACATTTTCTAATAAATTTTCCATTTTATAATATCTATCAAATGATTTTTCTAAATTTATATAATATATAATATCAATATTATTAATATAATTTAATTTATTATTATTAATATCAACAATTTTATTATAATATTTATAAGTTAATATATATCGAATTAATAAATTAAAAATAGTCACTTCAGTAAATATATTTGGATAATGCAATTGACAATCATTTATTGAAATAAAATAACAATTTTTAATAATATGAAAATATTCTCCAAAAGTATAATCAAATATTTTTTTATTTACAATATTTGTTGTGTTTTCATCAGTATTATTATATAAATATTCAATTTGTGTTATATTATTATCATTATTAAAATCATCTATAGTCCACACTTTATTTAAAAATAATTTATAATATTTATTTGCAATATTTGAATTAAAACAAGTACCAATAATAGAATTATTATTCGTTTTAATATTCATATAATTATTGAATAATATATCAATTGGATTAATAAAAAAAATATTGTTTTCTATATAAATACCTCCAGTTTCATATAATTTACTTAAAATAAAAGATAATTTATATTTTTTATAGATATGTATTGGCATATTTATTTCGATTAATGTAATTTTATTGGAATAAATTTTATAAAATGAATTCCATAAATTATTATTCGGTTTTTTAAAATAATAATATAAAATAGAATCTGGTTTTACAATGTTTATTATTGATAGTAATGTTAAATAATTTACAAATAAAAAATCATTTGTATCATTTGTATCATTAATAATATGAATATTTTTTTCAATCATTTAGTATTATTATAATTTATAAATATAGTTTTAAGTATTTGATAAAAATAATAATTGTGAATAATATATATTTTTTGAAAATTGGTTTTTAATAAATTCAATATTATTATTTGACATATATTTCCATTCTTCGTCTGTTGTTTCAATCATTTTTATGATAGTATCTTTAATATTGTTTGAATTTTTTAATAAAATACTATTTTGTTTTGATAATATACTACATATATTACAATCTTTTTTATTTGATAAACATTTTATTCCAAATGGTAATAATATATTAAAATCTTTTTGTATATTATCAATAATTACATTAGTGTTATGTTTTAAATTATCATTATTTATAATATAACCAATTGTTGATAAATGTTCATTATAATTATGTATATAAACATTTTTTTTTTCAATATCTCTAATATTTAAATATTCTATTAAAAATCCATTTATATTATTTTGTATTAATTCATGATTTCCTCCAACATTACTTGCTATTATAGGAACACCATGTGCCATTGCTTCAATTAAATTATATGGACAACCTTCAGAAACGGATGGTAATATAACAAAGTCAAACATTTCATAATATTTATGGACATTTGACTGATAACCTTCAAAAATAACATTTGATTCTAATTTAAAATTAAAAATAAGTTGTTTTAAATATTGGTCATATTTATTATTATGTGAACCTACCAAATAACATTTATAATTTGGATATTTATTGAAAATATGCATTAATGAAAATAATAACATTGGAATATTTTTATCATCACTAAATCGGGATATCACACCAAATTTTTTATTGCGTATTTTGTTATGATTTTTAATGTTTTCAAAGGGAATATAATTTATTAATTTATAAAATTTATTATTATTGATATTTAGACTTTTCGATAATTTTTCAATAGTATAATTATTCACAGTAATAATTTTATCAAATAAACTATTATATTTTTCTACAAAAATATTAGAATATGAAACATCACTGTGAGTAATTAAATATAATTTCGTTATTTTAGATATTTTTATTAAATCATTTTCATTAAAATAAATGTCAGAATTTAAAAATATCATATCAGGTAATGTATTTTCTACAAATGATATTTTTATAGTATGAAATGATAATATATCATTTTTTATAATTTTACCAAATTTAGAAATATCAATATTATCAATATCAGTTGATATAATTTTAATATTATAACCAATTGATTTATAAAAAGTATATAATTGTATTACAAATTGATTTCCTCCACCAAATTTTAATGATGGTGTTAATATATATATTGTTTTTGATAATATTATATTATTATATTCTATTTTAATCAATTCATTATTTGAATTATTTTTTAAATTTGTTAATATTCTATTGTCATTTATGTCTCTTATATCAATCATTGAACTTCTTTGTTCAAATTCATTTATTGATGTTCTTTTTAATTCATAAAATAATGGATATTCAAAAATATATTTTTTATTTTCATGACAATCTTTTAAGTAAGGTTCAACATATTCACACGATTCACCATCATACCATTGAAAATTATTTTTAAAAGAAAATATTCTAAATTCATTATAATAAGAATTTGGATTAATATAATATAAATTATTATTTTCAAATAAAGTTAAACCAGTAAACCATATTGCAAATTTATCATTATTTGTTTTTAATTTATATGTGTCGATAAGACATTTAAAATTATTTCGAATACAAATAAAATCAGCATCCCATTTCATAACATTTGTATAATTTGTTTTTGTTAAACACCAATTGTAAAAATTACCTAATGTATTTGGATTTTTTGTTTGAATTGCATTATAATGTTCTTTTCCTACTTTTGACACATTTACATTATATTTGTATAATTTTATTTTATCATATTTTTCTGCATATTTATATACTAAATTATATGTATTATCAGTACTATTATTATCTACAAATATTATTTCATCTACTAAATCAATTACTGATTCTATACATATTTTTATATTAAGTTCTTCATTTTTTGCACGTATTATTAATGATATACCATTTTTTAATGATTCTTTTGGATAATTATTTTGATGTTCTAAATCTATCAATACTTCATATATATTATTTACTTCTATTCTTCCTTTATATCCTTCCTTATTTGATTTATAAATATCAAATAACATCCAATCAATAATTTGTTTTTCATTTAAATCTTTGTTATAATATTCTTGAAATGATTTTATTGAATAAATTCTCTTATCATCTTTATGACTTATACAATGATAAACTAATTCTTTATTTGTTAAATCATTTAAATCTTTATTTAATGAACGATATATATTAAGATTTAAATTAAATGTAATATCATTTACATTTTCAATACAATATGGTATATTTATGTTTTTGTTTTCATAAAAATGTATGAATATTTCAATATCTGTAAGATTTTCATTTAAATTATTAATTTTTCTATAAAATTCAAAATCAAAATATGGTAAATATTTTTTTTGGATATCATTTTTATATAATATATTGCATTTTTCATATAAATATATATCAATGTTTTTATCTAAAGTTTTATATAAATTTTCATGATTATTTTTGAAAAAGTATATTATATATTCAATATCTTTTTCAAATTTTATATACTCATTCTCTTTAATATAATATTTATAAATAATTAAATTAAAATCAAATTTTTCAAAATATTCATCAAATGAACTATAGAAAAAATTATTTTTTAAAATTATTTCATTATAAATATAATTACATAAATCTAAATTATTTTCATTTTTCTTATTATACATGATTTTAAATTCATCTATTTTATATTTTGGATATTTTTCTAGAAATAGTTTTATTGAATAAAAATAATTTATTTTATGGATGTTATCTATATAATATTTTACAATATCAATTTCACTTTTATTTCTTAAAAATGTATAATTATCAATTATTGTTGAATAACTAAAATCATCTATTTTATCTAAAAATGTTTTTAATGAATATATTAATTGGTCTTTATTTTTATAGAAAAATACTACATTATCATCAGTTAATTCCTCAATATTTTCATTGTTTGAATATAAAAATGTAAATAATGAAATATTTATATCATTATAAATATTTAGAAAATTATCAATAGAATAAATGATATTATTATTATTTATATCATTATTATACCAATATTTTATAAATTTAATAGGTGAATATATAATTGATTTATCATAATCAAAAATTGGATGTAATAATAAATATATTTTTATAGAAAATGATGGATATTTATTGTAAAAATCTTTTTCAGATAAAATCCAATTCTCAATATTATGTTTTAAAATTATACTTATTTCACAATTGTTTTTATTTAATAATTTATTTTCATAAAAAACTTTGATGAAATCTAAATCTATATTATATTTTTCTAATAAATAATCAAAAGAATATATATAATCATTATTAAAACCTATTGTATGATAATGAATGTAGTATTCGTGAATTGTATTATAAGAAAGCAATTCACTATAATATTTTTTATAAAATAATAAATCAAAAGTAGGATATTTACTATAAAAATCATTAACATCTAACACACCACAATTATTCCATTTATTCATTAATATTATAATTTGAAATTATTCTAAAAAATTAATCTAATTGATATATATTTTCGGATAAAATTCTGTCATATATGGTTTACATCGAACAAAATAATTTACATAAGATGATATAACAATTTTATGCTTTTTATATTCTAAATTTTTTAAATAAATATAATCTTCATATTTATTATTTTGAAATAAATAATTTTTAGTTAATTGAGATTTTATTGCAAAACTTATACCTATATTACATTTTATTATGTTTTTTATTAATTTATTTGGTATTATATTTCCTTTAGAATCACTCATTCGAAATATACATACTTCTATAGTTGGTTTTATTGAAATTTCTTCTTTTAATTTTTCAATATAACTTGGACCTAATGTATCATCATCATCTAAAAAACCTATCCATTCAGTATTATAGTAGTCTATTTCTTTAAATCCTATATTTCTTACATAACCACTATATCCAACATTACCAATTTTATCTATTTCTATATATTTTATTCTATTGTCATTTATTTCAAAATCATTATTATTTTTTATTCCATCAAAAATGACAATAGCATTCCAATCATATATTGTTTGATTTAATAATGATTCTAAAGATTGTTTTAAAGAAGGTCTTCCAATAGTAGGTATAATAAAAGTTATAAAAACCATATATATTTAATAGATATATTCATACATTAAATATTCCCTATTTTTTTCTTCAAAATTAACAAAATGATAAAAATTAGAAACAATTAGTTCTTTTAAATTAATTTTTGAAAATTTTTTAAAACATTTATGAACACCCATTACTTTTATATTTTTACATTTTATAAATGTTTTTTCTCTAAATTCATCATAATAATTACCTTTTATAATATTATTTAAATCAAAAATTTTATCAAATGTTTTAAAAGATATTGATTTATCAGTCATTTTACAAAATTGATTTTTAAATATAAATAAATCAATATCTTTATTTAAATCAATTAATTTATTAAAATTTTCAAAATTACAATTTATATATTCATCCAAATCATTATATAATATATATTCAGTATAGTTTTTTAATACATTTAATGCATCATTTATAGCCATTAATTGTGAATGATGATATTTTTTATCAATTTCATTATCTTTCCACCAATAAATATAATTCCATTCAATTAAATAAATAATGACATTATTTGCATTTAATTTATTTACTTCTTCAATAAATGAATTATCTATTTTTTTATTATAATATAAATAAAATACTTCTATTCCAAGATTACTATAATATTTTAAATATCTTTCTAATAAATTATAATCATCTTTAAATAATGTCATTGCACTCATTTTATGTTCTAATATATTCAATTGTTCTAAATAAATATTATAATGATAAGTTGATTTATATGTTATTTTTATAAATAAATTATTGATATATTGGTCTAATTCTAAAATAATAACTGAAGAAGATTCATATTCATCATCATTATTTAAAATTGTTTTTTTAATAATATTACAATTTGGAATATGAAAATCAATACAATTTAAATCCCATTTATTTGTTTTATAATGCATTGATGTTAATATAATATTTTTTTTACATAATGATATATTACTAAATAATACTCTATTTTCCATAAAAATATGAATTGGTTTTATAATATAAATGTTTTTATTTGATAAATCATATGATATATATTTATTTGAATGTAATTTTTTTATATTTCCATTATTCCATTTCATAATCAATAAATTATCAACAAATTCATATTTTCCTATATTATCTATAGATAAACTATTATAAAAATATTTATTGATAGTATTAAAAATATATGATTCTGTGATAGAATTATGAATAATTTTTAATTCATAATATTTATTATTTTCAAAATCTTCATTATAACAATATATATTATGATAAATATTTTTTAAAATAATGTTATTATTTAATATTAATAAATCATTATCAATAATATAATTACCTTTTATAATTTCATTATTTTTATAAAAAATAAATTTATTATTATTTTTATCTAAAATTAGGTTATAAATATATTCATCATAAAATACATAAGATGAATTATAAATATTTTCAAATATATCTTTATAATAATAAACTGTAGAATTGTCAAAATTATAGAAATCCTCTTCATTCCATTTTTCCCATTTAATTGTTAATTTATTAAAATTTATATTATATTTTCCTTTTTCATCCAATACATTTTCACGACAAATATAATTATTATTATTATCATTATTGAATAAACAAACACCTTCCCAATCTTTATGTTTGATATAAATAGACATATATTTATAATTATATACATAAAATAAATTATAAATAACCTAAAATATAAATATTATTGATATCATAAGATTATTTTATCTTTCCATTTATTACTGAAATAATTCCAATGAGTTGCAAATTTATCTTGAAATTCTTTACCACTACCACCCCATTGATGATCTATATATTCCATTTGATTTAATTTTAAATTTATTTTATTTAAATACAATGATTGCATTGATAAATCAGTATCTTCAACCCAAAATTTATCATAAAAAGGGTCTAATGAAAAACCAAGTAATGATAAATCTTTACGAAATGTTTGACAACATCCAGCAATATGATGAACTTCTAATTCTATAGGGTCATTATCATCAATATCTTCTTGTGTTCCAAATTCCCAACTTTTTAAATATGCGCCAGATATTCCAATAATACCATATTTTTCATCATATAATAAATCAATTATTTTTTCAAAAAAAGTATTTGATTTTAAATATGCATCAGAGTCTAAACTTACAATAATATCTCCAATAGCTTCTTCAAATAATATTTTTCTACCACCACATACACCTAAATTTTTATTAGAAAATATTAATTTTATTTTATGGTGTTTTTCTTGAAAACTCTTTAGATATTCTACAACTTCATTATTACTATTATTATCTAAAACTATTAATTCTTCAATATAATTATTATCTAAACATTTTAAATAACTATCTAAACAATGTTTTGTTTTTTCAGGCCTATTATATGTTAAAAATACTAAACTTATTTTATTTCTTAAAAATTTTCTAGAAAATATATTGTATAAAGTATTTTTATTGAATATATCTTTTTCAGTTAATTTTTTCAAATAATTATGACTATAAGTATCCCATAAATGAATACAATAATTATGTTTAATAAATTTTTTATATTCTTCTATATCATAATTTTCATTAAATAAAATATTATCAATATCATACCATAATGGATAAAAAAATGAATTAAAACTCAATATTTTAATATCTATTGAATATTTTTTTGATAATTCTAAAGGGATTCTTACACTATGTTCATCCCAAAATTCATCTCTACCTTTTGAACGGAAATTTTTATATGATTCATACCATTTCAAACCAAAATTTGAATTTGGTCTTGCTAATATTACAGCATTACATAATCCATATATTTCAGTTTCACCTTTATTCATTTGTGTTCCCATTATAAAATCATATTCAAATAAATCTTTAAAAGATTTTAAACATATTGTATCTATATCTAAATATATACCTCCCCTTTCATTTAACATTTTTAATCGAATAATATCTGCTTTATGTGCATAATGATATAAAGTATTTCCAAATATTTCATTTGGTGGTATTATTTTTTCTAATGTTAAATATTTTTTAGATTGTTCCCACCAATAACCAAATGGTTCAAATTCATAATAAAAATATATTTTATCTGGTTTATTAACTTCATAAGCTGATTTTATTGCTAAATATCTATATAATTCAAATTCTTCTTTTTGTTCTTTAAATCCATAAACAAAATGTATTATATTTGGTATCATTCCATTATTAATATAAATATCATTATTATTATTATTATCATTATCATTTTCATTATCAACAACATTCCATTCAATTTCTAATTCATCATTTACATTATTTAATATTATACCATAATTATCATTTGATGTTCTATAAATAAATTTATTTTTATAATCAACATAACAATAATCACACCAATTATCATGAATAAAATTAATTTTTGATGATAAATAAAAAATATTATTATTATAATGTGATATAAACACTTCTTCATCCCATTTATCCCATTTAATATTTAATATATTATTATTTAATTCAAATTTACCATGTTCATTTAATACATCTAATCTTTTTAATCTTTTTGTATTAAAATTTAATTCTATATTATCACACCACTCTGTATGTATTATTTTGAGAAACATATAAACTATTTTATAATACTATTTTTTATTTTGATTTTTTACATATCATTGATAAAAATGAAATAATTCTCTTTCTTCTCTACTTAAATTTTGTCTTATATAATAATATATTGGTTTCCAATCATATTCCATTATTCTATAGAATATTTCATTATTATATTTTTTAGTTGTTTCAATATAAGTATAAAAATTAATATTTGTATAATTTTCTAATTTTATTTTTTTATATTCATCTTCTATTATGTCATCTTCAAAATAATATAAATTTATAAAATATATTTCGACTTTATTATTTTTTTGCTTTATTTTTTCTATAAAATACTTTATATAATCTATATTTTCTATACCATATCTAATAAAAAATATCTTATTTTCATTTTCTATATCATCCATAAATCTATCATATCTTCTTTTATATTTTGTTATTACATTATCAATATCATTTTGGTGTAAATTGTATAAATCATGATGAGATATCATTTTGTCAAAATTATTAAATTCAATAGTATAATTTTTATCAGTATTTAAATATATATAATAATTTGTATTAAAATATGATTCAAAATAATTATTGTCTAATATTAATAACTGATTAATTGATTCCATCGATACAACTAAATATGAAAAAAAGTCTGTTATACAATTATTATCATAAAAATATTTCTTTATACTACTAAATATTGCACAAGCTTCACCAGCGGTTGATGATGATAATGATATTATTTTCATTATTATCAATATAGAAAAATATTATAATATATTTACATATTATAATAATTATTATTACTAATAGTTTTCAATATACCATTTAGATGGTTGAATTTGAGAATCTATATTATAAATATTATTATTTGTATTTGAATGAAATATTATATAATCTAAAAATATTTCAAAATTTTCTTCCAAATCTTTTATATTTGTTTTAATATATTTATCATTATTTCCTAATCTTTCTTTAAAACATCCTCTATCTAAATATAATATTGGTCTTCCTGAATTTATAGAATTTGTTAATGCATAACAATAACTTTCTTCAAATAATGATAAATGTAATATTCCATGAATATCATTATCATTTAATTTTTCTATAATTTCATTATCTTTATAATAATAATGTAATTTTATATTATTATTACCTAATATATTTTCATTATTATTAATCTCTTTTTCATCTAAGTTTCCAAATATATGAAAATTAATATTATATTTCATATAAATATTATATTTCAATATTAATTTTTTTAATAAATCACTACCTTTATAATTTACAAAATAACCAATATAAGATATATTTATCTCATTTTTTATTTTTGGTATGTAATTCATATTATATTTTATTAATTTATCAGAATGATATACTATTTGTATTTTATTTCCATATTTTTCTAATCTTATTATTTTATTGTAGTTTTCATATATATTTTTACTTGGAAATATTACTATATCACTTATTTCTAATAATTTTTCAAAATTTGTTATATCATAATTTTGTTCTTCAATTATATATTTATCAAACTTTTCTTTCTCAATATTTGGGTCTTCTGATATTATCCATTGATAATCATGAATAGTTACTATTATTTTTTTATTTTTAAAGTATTTTTCTAGAAAATATATATAATAAAATTTTAAATTATTAAATAATATACTATTAATATGTATAATATCAATATAATTTAAATAATTATAATTATGTTCTAATTCAAATGTTTCAAAATTTATAAATTTATATTCTGGAAATAAATATTTTAAATCATTCATATATTTCTCTGTACCTCCACCTTTATGACATATATTTAATATATATTTCTTTGGTATAATATTATAAAAATCAAGATATTTATTATTTAATTCCATTAAATAACCATAACCATCAGTATCATTTGGTTCTAACACAGCTTGTTCATTCCATTCATTCCATGCAGAGATAAATATAAAATCATCAGTTGTTTTATCATTATAACTATTATGTACTTTTTCTAATAATTTATAAAAATATTTACCAAAAATTTCATAATTTATATTTTTATAATAATGTGGATATTTTGAATATTCATCATTTGTATAATTTCTTCTTGGTGTATTATTCCAATTTACTGATATTCCTCTATGATGTTCGTTATATAATTTATTATTTTCAATTATTTTTTCATATAAATCATTACCATTATATACATAAAATTTTGATGTTCTATGTTTTCTTTCTCTTTCATCAATTAATGAATAATGTTGATATCCATTTTCAAATACACCTTTTTCAATATATTCTATTATATCTATATTTTTTTTTATATAATTTTCTTCATTATATTCATCATTATCAAATATTTTATTATTATCTCCATCAATAATATAATTATAGTTTTGTGATGTTGTATATCCTGGTTCAAAATTAACAAAACCTTCAATCTCTTCTAATTGAATATTATTATTAAATGGTCCTAAAAATCTCATAAAATGTATTCCATCAAAACCATTTTCTATTGCCATTTTATTCCATAAATGAATAATTTGTCTTATTTTTTCAATATCTTTTTCTTCTATTCTATAAAATATAAATATTGGTTTATTTCCTTTTTTTATATAATTTTTATTTTTAAAAAATGTTAATAAATAATTAAAATGATATATATTTCCTTCTGTATCACTATAATCTTGTTCCATTAATATTTCATTATTACCACCATCCCATCTTTTTGTCCATTGTTCATTAGCCCAACAAAATAAAAATGGTTTATTTGGTTCTTCATCTAATAACATTTTTTCCAATGGTTCATACATTATCTTTTTATTTTTAAACCAATAATGATAATAACAAAAACCATAAATATTAAATTTGTTTGCTAATATTCTCATATATTTTCGATGTTCATAATTATTTAAATTAAAATATCCAATATCTTCATGTGGTTGTTTAATAATTTCATTATTGACAATTCTTGGAATTTTTTTTAATAATGTCCATTCTGTAAAACCATTTCCCCAAAATTTATTATTTTCTGGAATTTCATGGAATTGTGGAAAAACAATAGCTATTATTTTTATTTCTTTCTTTTTTGTATCTTGTATTATTTTTCCAAATGATGTTGATGTAAATATTTTTCCATAATATAATTGTTTAAATATTTCTAATCCTTTGTTTTTCCATATTATATACAAATTATTCTCTTTAAAAAAATATTTTCCAATAAAATTATTTTGATATTTTACTTCTTCAGTATTGATATCAAAAATATATATTCCATTATAATATTTTGATTCTAATTTTATTTCAAATATATTATTATTACCATTATTACCATTATTACAATTATAATATATATTCTTTTTTTTTTCAAATGTTTCTAATCCCCATTTTTCCCAATTTATTTTTAATTCATTTTCTATTATATCATATGTACCTTTATCTCCATTTGTTCTTCTTATTGCAATTTTTCCATTTATATCTATTATATCAATCCATTCATTTGTAATTAATAACATTTAATATATTATGAAATAAAAAATATATTTTTAGAACTATTCTAATATTTTTTTTATATAAAATGGTGTTTTTTTATAATCATTTCCAATCATTATATAATATGGATGTATATTTGTATAATCTTGATGTATTATTCCTATTTTATTATTATTATTATCATATCCTGATAATATCCAATTTTCTGCTTTAAATCTTGTATAATCAGCCATTTTTGAATAATTTAAATCTAAATAATCCAATTTATCAATATATGTTTTTTTACTCCACCAAAAATTTCCTGAATAATGATATGCATGATTTTCAGCAACAAATGCATTTTCTTTTTTTACACAATAATCATTTATATAATTACATCCTAATGTGTCATATTTATCCAAATTATCTATACATTCTTTATGTCTTTCTATCAAAAAATATTGCATCATTTCTCTCCATGATTTTGTTATTTCTCCATCACTCATTTTACGTACTCCTTTTGTATGTATATATAATATATATCTCTCTTCATCTAATCTTTCACAATATGATTTTATACTATTTATTGTATGATGTTCATATAAATATTTTTTTTTATCCATATATATTATTTCAAATTTTGTATCTTCTAATAATTCCATAAAATATTTCCATTCTATATTCCCTAATATACATAAAAATATCTTGTTTGTTTTCTCATATAATTCTTCATATATTTTATTTAATTGTTCTGTTAATATATCTTTCCAATTTTCTATACAACATATATGTATAAAAATATCAATTTTGACATCTTTTTTTTCTTCATTATATTCTTGATATTCATTAATTTCAATATCTTTTTGATATATATATACATCACTATATATATTATATATTTCTCTTCTATTATTATCACTCATCCATTCTATAATATATTGAGTTTCTGTTTTTTCAATCAATCTCCCTTTTTCATTTCTATTTATACTATCAATCATTCCAGTTTTTATATTAACTAATATTTGGTCATACCAATCTTTCTCCAATAAATAAATTAAATATATATCTTTTTTTAAATTAATATTTTTATAAAATACATAACTATTTTCATCTGCAATATATTCTTCATAAATATCATTTAACCAATATATTTTTATTTTATTATTTTTAAATTCCATTTTATATTCAATATTATCATATTTTATTATATCTTTATTAAAATATACTTCTACTTTATCATTAAAATAAGTATCAACTATATATATTTTGTTCATATAATATATTTTATATTATTTAATAAAAAAATTAAACTATCATCAAAATATTCAAATATTTTCTTATTTTTTATGTAATAAATGATTAATATATAAATTATTATCATTTTATTTTCATTTTTGAGAATATCATTATTATTTATTAAATAATTCATATAATTATTGTCTATTATTTCAATATTTTCAATTTCCATTATATTATCTTTTAATCTATATATTCTATTTTCTAAATCATATCTATTCATATTTATTATTACATCATCTAAATTTTCAATATTATTTCTAATATATATAACTTTATTATAAGTATTACATTTATTTATTAAAATATCATTTATAAAATAATATTTCAATATTTTATTTGAATCATATTTTATTATTATTAAATTTTTTATATAATCTCTTAAACTTAATATATAATCATTTATATCTTTTATTATTATATTTATAGGTATTGTTATTATTATATGTGATATTTTAGGTATATTATCAATAATATTTTCTAAATAATTTAAATTATCTAAATCAATAATAAATAAATTATTACTTAAAAAATCATTATTTTTTGACACATGACATATTTCATAATATTCATTATTTCCATAAAATTTATTGTCTAATATTTCATTTTGATACCATTTAATAATATCTTCTTTTTTATCTAACTTTGTTAAATTATATATTTCTAAAAATGAACTGATATTATAAACTATTTCTTTTTTTGTTTTATACATAAAATAATGTTTATAAATATCTAATTTTGACATATTTATAGTTTCATTATTAAATGTTGTATATATATCATAATCAATATCAATATTTTCATTAAACATAACAATATCACTATCAATAACTTTTAAATGATATTTTTCAATATTTTTATTTTTTAAAATATAATATATTTCTAAATTATCTTCTAAATAATATATTTTTTCATTTTCATTCAAAAAATAATTATTAAATATTGAAAATTCATATTGAATATAATTATTATTTATAAAAAATAATACATTTCTATTATTTAATTCTAAATATTTGTCATTATAATAAATATCATTGTAATTTTCATATTTATCAACTTTTTCAGTATCCCATTTAATAACTAATATTTTATCAGTATATTCTAATAATTTTCCATAAATATTATTTTTTGTTTCTATATAACTATCATCATTATTTATATAAACTATTGCATTTCCTTCTTTATATAATTGAATATTTGATGATTTATTTTTATATAAAATAATATTATTGTCATCTTTTTTATAGAAATAGTTTGTTTCATCAATTATAAAATTTTCATTATCAATTAAATAATCATTATAATATATTGAATTTTCAATATAATATAATTTATTATTATATCCAATATATTTATTGTCAAATTCAATAAATAATAATAATTTTTCATGATAATAGATATTATCAATTAAATAAAATATGTCTTCATTCCATTTTTCCCATTTTATAGAAAGTTTATTATTATTTGATTCATATTTACCATATTCTCCAATATCATTTTTTTTGTAAATTTTATTTTCATTTATTATACAAATATCATTCCAATCTTTATGATAAATATATATTTCTTTATTATTACTATCATTATTGTTTGTTTCAAATAATATATTTTGATAAATGTCATTTCTTAATACAAATTTTTCTGGATTCCATTTTGTCCAATTTAATATAAATATATTATCATTATTAATATCATAAAAACCATTTTCATCGATATTACTTTCTCTATAAAAATATTTTGTTTTTGTATTATAAAAACAATTTTCTTCCCATGAAATATTTTTAAAATATTTTTTTATAAAATAATCATTTGTTTTATTAACATAAATATCATTATCTAATTGATAATATTCTAAATTTATAAATATTCCATTTTCATCATTATTTTCATAATTATATTTTATTTCATCTAAATTAAATAAAGTTCCATTTATATTTATTTTATAAATTGGAATCCAAATAGATATATTATTATCTTCTTCATTTTCTAAGATTTTTTTTATTTTAAATTCATTATATATAATATTATAATCTGTTAACCATTCTATTTTTAAAATATCATTTTTATTAATAAATGAACCAATTTCAATATCATTTTTTAAAATTTTAGATGAAAAATAATTTAATAAATAATTTTCTTCTTTGTCATGAAATACAATTTTAATTTCTTCCATTATTAAATAAAATATATTTTTTAAAACTATTTAACTAAATTTTCTTCTTTCTTTAATACCATACTGAATGAAATGAATTTTACATTCTAAATCATTTAAATATTTTAAATCTTCATTTAATTCTCTATAAATAGATGGTTTAAAATATAAATTTAATTTATAAAATCTTTTTTCTTTTATACCTATTTTTAAATAATGTTTTAATAATTTATTTTTTGGAATATTTTCTAAGTCTTTATTTATTAACTTATATAATTCTGGTTCAAAATCATCCGGAATTTTATATAATCTTTTTTCAGTCATTCCTTTTAAAAAAAAATGTATTATTAAATCTTCATCATTTAAATTTTTTAAATCTTCATTAAATTTTCTATAACCATCCAATGTAAAATCTCTAGGAATATTATAATATCTATTTTCTTTATATCCATATAGAATATAATGTTTTTCTAATTGTTCATTATTTTTATCACTTAAATCAAAATTTAATTCTTTATAAATTTCTGGATAAAAATCTTTAGGTAAATAAAGTTTATTTTCATTATGTTCTTGATTATTTTCATATTTTTCCTTTTTATATATTCTTTTTTCATTTATACCATAATGAATAAAATGTTCTATTAATTGATTTTCATTCATATTTATTAAATCTAAATTTAGTTCTTTATATAATAATGGATTAAAATCATCTGGTAATTTATATATTCTATTTTCATATTTACCATAATTAAAATAATGTTCTATTAATTCATTATCTGATAAATTTTTTAAATCACTATTTATTTTTTTATAAATGGATAAATTAAAGTCATTTGGTAATATTAAGTCAAAATGATATAATATTGTTTTTTCTTTATTATATATTCTATTTTCATATATACCAATATTAATATAATGTGATATGGTTTCAAATAATGTTAAATGTTGTATATCACTATTATAAAATTTATAATAATATATATCAAAATCTTCTGGTATATCAAAAAAACATAATATATTTAAATTCTTAAAAAATGTTCTATAACTTATTGGAAGAACACTTTTAAATATTTTGTTTGGTTTTTTACCTTCTTTAAAACCAATTGTTTGAAAATGTTCATATAATTCTTTATCATTAGTATAGTTATGTAAATCATAATATTCTCTATAAAATGATGGGTCAAAAGTATCATTCAACATATTATTTAGACAATATTCTTGTTGAAATTCATATATTTTTTTTAATTTTAATATTGCAAAAGTATGACATCTTAAAAAACTATCATATAAAAAATCATTATGCCAAAATATATTTTTAGAAATATTAATAGTATTTGCAATTTTGATATAACTATCATGATTTTTATCTAAATTTATTAAATTCATTTCCATATTCATTATTAATGATAACATATCATTTATATCTTTTTTTTTTTCATCAAATAATTTAATTAAATTTGGAATAATACTTTTATGTAATGAAAAAAAATAACTTTGGTAATGATATTCTATTTGTGATGAATCATTATAAGCATATATTTTTGTATCTTTATTTAATTTATATTCCATAAAGTTAAAATATTTTTCAATATCATTATTGATTATAATAGAATCATTCACAAATAATATATAATCAAAAGAATCATAAGATATATTATTTAATACATGTATCCATTTTCCAAAATCATAATAATTATCATTTGGAATAAGAAATGAACCTATAAATTTTTCATCATTTCGATAATAATCTATTACTTTATTGTTATATTTTACATCATTTGTATCAATTATATAAAATTTTGAAATATATTTTTTTAAAATATCAATATTATTTATACTTAAATAATATTTTGTTAAATTAGATGTATGATTAGAAAATATAGCAAGTATATTCATAATATTTTATAATTAACATAATTATTATAAAAAATTACCATAATATTTATTTATATTTTCTTTTTTCTTTCATTCCATAATTTTTAAAATGTTTTAATATATCAATATTATCAAGATGTTTTAAATCTAAATGTAAATTTCTGTATTTAGTTGGTTCAAAATCATCTGGAATTTTATAATATCTATTTTCTTTACAACCATAATATAAATAATGATTTTTTAATTCATTATTATTCATATGTTTTAAATCATCATATAATTCTTTATACATATTTATATCAAAATCATCTGGAATTTTATAAATTCTATTTTGATTAATACCTTCTAATATATAATGTTCTTCTAATTCTTTATTATTTAAATGTTTTATATCATCATATAATTGTTTATATAATTCATGATTAAAGTCTTTTGGTAATTTATAATTAATATTTTCTTTTTTATATTTTTGTTTTATATTTGTTTCATCATATTTGTATTTTCTACCTTCTTTATTACCATACTCTATAAAATGTAATATCAATTGTTTATCATTTAAATGTTTTAAATCATCATTTAATTCTTTATATATAATTAAACTAAAATCATGTGGCATTTTATATATTCTTTTTTCATTAATACCTGAAAATAAATAATGATTTATTAATTGTTTATCAGTCATATTTTTTAAATCATTATAAAAACTTTTATATGTATCAACATTAAAATCATTTGGTATTTTATATATTCTATTTTCGGTTGTTCCTATTGTTTTATAATGATTTTTTAATTCTTTAATTGTTAGAGATGATAAATCACTATAAATTTTTTTATAAGTTATTGGATCAAAATCATCTGGTATACCAAGTAATTTATTATCATCTTTATTATCTATTTCATCTATTTTATTTTTATCAAATCCCAATAATTTCAAACAATATTCTAAATTTACATTTTCTGTATTTTTATATATTTTTAAAAATTGATTTAAATCATCCTTTGTTGTTATTTTATATATTCTTTTTTCAAGTATACCATTATATAAATAATGTTTTTTTGCATTTTCATTATCAAAATATACTAAATCTTTATAAATCAAAATATATACAGATGTATCAAAATCATTTGGTAATTTATATATTCTTTTTTCCATATATCCATAATTTAAATAATGATTTTTCAATTGTTCATCTGTTAATCCTTCCAAATCTTTATATATTTTTTTATATTCTACACAATTAAAATCATCAGGTATTTTATATATTCTATCTTCAATAATACCATTTTCTAAATAATGATTAATTAATTGTTTTTTATTCATATTTTTTAAATCTGTATTTATACGTTTATACATCATTTCATCAAAATCTTCTGGTAATTTATATTTTCTATTTTCTTGAATTCCAACAAATAAATAATGTTCTTTACATTGTTCTTCATTCATTTCACCAATATCTTTATATATTTTTTTATATATTTCATATTCAAAATCATCTGGTATTTTATATATTCTTCCTTCATATATACCATATTTTATATAATGGTCTTCTAATTCTCTTTTACTTAATTTTTCTAAATCTTTATATATTTTCTTGTATGTTATACAATTAAAATCATCAGGTATTTTTCCATTATTATTATTATGAATATTCATTTCATGAATTTCCATTTTAATATTATTTATTTCATTTTCATTTAATTCTTTATGTTTTATTTGATGAATTTTTGTTTTCATAGTTATTGTATAAATTCTTTTCTCATTTACTCCCTTCAATAAATAATGATTTTCTAATTCTTCTTTTGTTAAATTTACTAAATCATTATAGATTCGTTGATATATTTTATAATTAAAATCATCAGGTATTTTATATATTCTACCTTCATTAATACCAATATTTACATAATGTTCTTTTATATCATTATTAGTTAAATTAGATATGTCTGAATATATTTTTTTATATGTATCAATATCAAAATCATTTGGTAATTTTAATAAATGATTATTTTTACATTTATTATAAAAATAATGTTGAATAACATGTAAATCATCTAATTTTTTTAAATCATTTTGTTTTTTATATGTTTCGATATTAAAATCTTTCATATATTTTTGGAAATCATTTCTAGAATAAATTAATATTGGACTATTTTTTGTATTATGATTATATAAAATAGCACCTAATGAACCAAATTTATCTAATAAATTATTAAATAAAATATATATAAAACTATTAAAATTATCAGGTAATATTATGTTATTGATATTTTTAAGTTTATTGATACAGTTTAAATAAAAAGTATTTAAATATTTATCCATTGAACTATTATGTTTATTATATTTTCTACCTTCATATATTCCAAATTTTATATAATGAAATATTGCATCAATTATTGATAAATTTGAAATATCATGATTTAACATTTTATAGTAATAAACATCAAAATCATCTGGTAAATCAAAAAAACATAATATTCCTGTTTTATTTAATTTTTCACGATAATAATTAGGTAATATTTGATAAAAATTATTTGAAAATATTCTACCCTCATATTGACCACAAGATATAAAATGGTCTAATAATTCAGTATCTGATAAATGTTTTAAATCATCATATTTTTCACGATAATATGCATAATTAAAATTTTCAATGGAATGACCATATATATCTATTTTAAAATTATTTTGAATATCATTTACCTTTTTTAATTTCATTATACCAAATATATCTTTTGATATCAAATATTGATATAACATTTCATTTTCCCAAAATATATTTTTTTGCATATTAAAATCATTTCCTATTTTTATAAAACAATCATGATTTTCATCAACATCACATATACATAATTCAACATTATGAACAAGTGAATTTAAGTCATGAACATATTGTTTTTTACTCTCAAAAAACTTTATAAATTTATCAATCGTATTTAATTTTATTAAAAATAAATATGATTGATAATGATATTTAAATTGTGAGGAATCATTGTAAGCTAATAAATTTATAGTATTATGTAATGAATAATTTATATGAACAAAAAATTTATCAATATTTTGTGATAATATAATTGAATCATTTAAAAATAATATATAATCATAATCACTATATTTACAATTATTTAACGCATATATCCATTTTCCAAAATCATAATATTGATTATTTTCTATCATATAATAATTTTTTATAAATTTTGTTTGTATATTATTCAATGTTAAATCATTTTTTAATATAGTTGAATATTTAGCATTTAATGTATCAATTACTACAATATTTGTTAAATATTCTTTTATTATTGATAAATTATTTATTGTAACATTATATTTTATAATGTCATTTGTATGACAAGCAATTAATCCTAATATTTTGAATTTATTCATATGTATATATATAAATTACCAAAAAAAATGATATTAATTAACTAATAAACTAAATTAAAAATTGACAATATTTTTTTATAAATATATTATTTTATAAAAAAATCATAATATACAAAAAATGAATAAAACACAATTTATTATAGACATCAATACTTTAAATAATATTAACACATTTACAGAATATAATGTTAAATTTATTATATATTTTTTAGAAACATATCCTAAATTAAATATATATCCTGATGGTTTTGAATATATTAAATTAAATGCTAATAATATAGTGAACCAATTCACTAATATAATAATTAATACAATAAAAACAAAGGATAATATATTTTTATCTGATGAATTAGAACAATATGAAATTATATTATATGATATAATTCATTTATTTTATCATAATGATATTTTTGACAATACATACACAATTATCAATAATGATATACAAATATTATTATTTAATGATTTTTGTAAATATCCATATAAATCATTATTTTTTATAGATTTTATATTTTTTCTATTTGATAATAAATTTATTATTTCCACTAAATTAATTCAACAAGAATTTTTAAATACCATTACATATATGATAAATTATGAATTATCTTTTAATGAAAATAATATTGAACAAATGATTACATGTCTTCAATTAGATATTTTTAAAATAATTAATAAAATAATATCATATATAACAATTAATGATTTATATTTATATCCTTATGTACAAATAATTGATTTATTGAAATCAAATACAAATTTAAATTTAGATAATCATTTATCCAATATAAAAAAAACATTATTATTATTACTTAAAAATATTATAGTAAATAATAAATTATATTGTAAATATCATACAAATATAAATTGTTTAGATGTTGTTGATTTCATAATTGAAAGATTACATTTTTATAGAATACCAATTGATATTAATTATGATTTGATTGAATATCAATTGAATAATTCTTTAGAAAATAATATTAATCTAATAAAATCAAATGATTATGATAAATTTGAGAAATTTGGATCATTTAAAATATTCAAAAAATTATTGAAAAATGGATATAAAATAGATAAACATATAATCAATACTATAAAATCACCAGTTATTAAATACTATATAAATAAATGAATGAACAAAAAATATATAATTTTATAAAATTTAGTATTATTTCAAAAAAAAATATAAATAAAGATAATAAATGGATAATAATTGGATTTCACTAGATTATATTGATATTCAAAATAGAAATTTAATTAGAGAATATTTTCCAAATAAAACAGGTTCATTTAAAATAGAAAATAATACTTTATATGTTAATTTTGATAATTGGGGAATAGAAAAATTTTATTTAATAGATACAAATCAAAAAAAATATTACAATGTTATTCATAATAATATTAAAAAAATATTTAATGTTGCATTAACAATACAAATCGGTAATTGGAATACATTTAAAAAAATGGAACATTATCTAAATAATTTTAATAATATTAATATTAATATATATTTTGTTATTGTTCATTCAATAGAAAATAATAATAATATTGAAATTTTAAAAAGATATCCAAATTCAGTAATATTATCAACAGAAAATAAAGGTATGGATATTGGATTGTTTTTAGTTGCATTACATTATATACGTTCTAATAACATTTTTCACGATTATATATTTAAAATACATACCAAAACACATGATGGATTTAGAAATGACACATTAAATTTTTTAATGGGTTCACATCAAATAATTATTAATAATATACGTAAATTAAGCAAATCTTCAGTTGGAATGATAAGTGGAAATATTATTTACAAATATCATGAAAATAAAGATATTTTTAATTCAAATCATTATCATTTAAAAAATTTAATACATTATTTATATAATGAAGATATAAATCATGATTTTTTAGAATTTTCAGGTGGAACATTTTTTTTATTTAAATTTAAAATTTTTGACATATTAACATTAAATAAACTTGTTTCTTTATATAATATGTTAAATAATATTGAAACACTTGATTATTTTTGGTATAGTATGTTTTATAATCTTAATATTAATAATAAAATGGTTATTTTTCGTGATTATATTGGAAATAAAAATTCAAGACATCCAAATAATCTTAGTTATCAAATAAAAACAAATAAACAAGGATTAAGAGATTGTATGGTTGAACATGCATTTGAAAGATTATTTGGATATATTTGTAAAAAAGCTGGACATTCAATTATTCGATGAATATGTTCTTCCTTCATTTTTTCCTGAATTTACCCAATCTAATAAATATTCTGATTTATTAGAATAACTTAAATCTGGATTATTTTCTTTATAATTATATACATTAAAATCATCTGGTACATCAAAATATTCTAATAAATTATTACAATTTTTTAATATTTCTCTAATGTAATATGGTAATAAATAATTATTTTTACAATAATTTCGTATTTCAAATTGACCAAATTCTAAAAAATGTTTATATAATTTATTATCAGATAATTCTTTCAAATCATTATGATTTTTATATATTTCTATATCAAAATATTCTGGTATTTTTTCATATATATTTTTTTCATTTTTATTTTTTTTTTGAATATCATATAATTTATCAACTTTTATTACATTTATAATTTTATTTTTTAAAAAATACTCTAATAATAAATCATTATAAAATATATTTATTTTTAAATTTTGTTTCAAATATGCAACTTTTAAATATGATATTTTTGTTTTAAATTGATTTGTAAAATCATATATAAAATTATTGTCTTTATTATCATATTTGTCCAAAAAACACATTATCTTATTTATTAATTTTGATTTAAATGAATATAATTGTAAATTATAATGATATTTATTTTCACTTGAATCAATATATGAATAAAATTCCATATTATGTTTTTCTATATATTTTATATAATCATTTATTGAATCTATATATATATAACCATCATCAATTATTGTTATATATTTAAAATATTCAGACTTTATTTCTTTCAATATATATAATAATTTATTTGATATATTATTTATGTCATTTGTATCATCCATTAAATATTTATAAATATTATTGTTATTTATTATATCATTTTTTAGTTTTTTTGAAAATAAATCATCATCATTATCAAATATTATTGTTTTTGTAAAATTATTATTTAATTTTAAAAAATTATTCAAGTTTATTTTATATTTCACTTCACTATCTGTATTATTTATAAAAACACCTAAATGTATCATTTTTAGTAATTAACACAGAAAAAAAATAATATAATTAAACATTAAAATTAAAAATCATCATTATCTATTTCAAATTGAACATTATCAACTGCTATATTTGACTTAGCATATTCTCCAACTCTCAATTCAAAAAAATTAGTTTTTGGTCTTAATGATATTAATTCCATAAAATCAAATGGATTTTCTACCTTCCATATTTTTTCATATCCCAATTGCAATAATAATCTATCTGCTACATATTCTATATATTGTTTCATCATTTTTGCATTCATTCCAATTAATGCACATGGTATTGATTCTGTTATAAATTCTTTTTCTATCTCAATCGCTTCCATAAATATTTCTTCTACCGTGTTTTGATTCACTTTATTTTTAATCATTTCATATAATAAACATGCAAACTCACAATGCATACCCTCATCTTTACTTATCAATTCATTACTAAATGTTAATCCTGGCATTAATCCTCTTTTTTTTAACCAATATATTGCACAAAAACTACCTGAAAAAAATATACCTTCTACTATAGCAAATGCTATTAATCTTGTTGCAAAACTCACTTCTTTATTTTCAATCCATTTAAAAGCCCATTTCGCCTTTTTTGCTATAGATGGTATATTTTCTATTGAATTAAATATTTGCATTTTTTCATCTTTATCCTTTATATATGTATCAATCAATAAACTATATGTTTCACTATGAATTGATTCATTAAATATTTGATATGAATAAAATGCTCGTGCTTCTGCTATTTGTATTTCTCTCATAAATCTTACTGCTAAATTTTCCATAATTATACCATCACTTCCCGCAAAAAATCCAATTACATTTTTTATAAAAAACTTTTCATCATTTGTTAAATTTTCCCAATCTTTATTGTCCTTTGATAAATCTATTTCACCTACTGTCCAAAATGACCCTTCTGCTCTCTTATATATCTCATATAATTTTGGATATTCAATTGGAAACAATACAAATCTATTTGGATTTTCTTGTAACAATATTTCATCATTATCATTTAATTTTAATACAGAATTATTAATATTTATATTTGTTGTTGAGAGTGCCATTTTGATATTAATAATATATATTTTTATTATTTTTTTAAATCAAAAAAAATATAATTAGTTGAAATATATTTTATTTATTATTTTTAATAAATAATATTATGCAAATTGATGATAATGATAAAGTTATAATATATGATTATTGGAAAACATTAATCAGAAAAAATATTTCTACTATTCCTACTAATAAGTTTATTAGAAAACCATATATTGAACCATATATTATTGAATTATCTGCTATTTTAAATGAAGAAGAACTAATAAATGTTATTATTGACAAAATAGATAATAATGAAATTTTAAATGAAGAAATTGTATTAACATTAAATAATATTATTGAATTTAATACAGAAGAAAAAAATAATATTGATTCTTTTTTTCTAGAAAATGAAGAAGATGATATTATATATTATAAATTATCCACTAATGTTATTTTATATCAAATTAAATATTTTCGTTTTTATTCTACTATTATTGAATTATTATTTGATTCAAATCAAGAAGAAAATGAATTATATAGTTTTATATTATCTTATATTAAAAAAAATAAATTTGAAATAAAAAGATATTCTGAAAAAAACTATTCATTCAAAATATTTTATTATTATATTACTGAATTATTTAACAATTATCTCGAATTATTTCAATTATTAGAAGAAAATAATATTATTGAAACAAAATTTCAAGAAAAAGATATTCATAATTTTTTTATTAAAAATATTTTTAGTAATTGGTATAATATTTATAAAAAAGACATTCTAGAAAATAAAGTAAACCAAAAAATTAAAAAATATAAAATAAATACAAATTTTTTATCCAAAATATTATGTTTACCTAATGCTTAATAATATTTTTGTTAATATTTCTATAGTATCATCAATAGAATCAACTGGATGACCAATTACATTATTATTATTTATTAAATTATGGTCATTACCATTTGGTAAATATTTATCACCAAAATAATGTATTTCATCATAGAATGGTAATAAATATTCTAATACTTGTGTTTTATCATATTCATTTGGATATATTGCTATTCCTACTTCACCACCTTCACATATTGTCAATTGATTATCAATATTTAAGTTTTTTGATTCTTTTATCAAAATATCTATTAATTTTTTTCTATATAAAAACTCCTTATCTTTCTCTAAAAAATATGCTCTTTCTTCTAATGAAGCGACCATTCCAATTAATGATATATATATTATACCATTTCTTAAATCAATAAAATGTCCAGTTATTAAATAATCAACATTTGATAAATATTGTAATGTTTTTTTTATCAATATATTTATTTTTGGGTATAATTTATGATTTCTTATGTTTTTTATGTATATTTCTTGAATATTATCTTGGACTTTTTTATGATATACACACCCACATTCACTAAAATAATGCTCTATATAATTATTTTTATTATTATTATCATTAAGTTGATATAATATTTTATCTAATTTACCACCACCAACAATACCAATAGTATAATTATTTTCATTTAATTTTTGCAATAAATGACACATAGCATTATCAATTTTTTGTCCAGACTTTGTTAAAGTTCTATCTACATCAAATAATAATAACTTATTCATATAATATATTTTTTTATTAAATAAACCATTTGAACTATATTTTCTACAAAATAAACATTTTTATTTTCTTTATATAAATTAAAATTTTCAACATCAATATTATCAGGAAATTCACTAATTACTATTCTATTACAAGATAATACTTCATTTATTCTAGCAGTTTCTAGAATTGCATTTTTATAAAAATGAATATTCAATATTATTTTTGAATTTAATATTTCTTCTATCATTTTTTCACCATATAATCCATTAATAATTTTAATTCTATATTTATTTTCATTACCTAATTTTTTTTGTAAATATCTTAATTTATTTTTTCTTATTTCATTCATAGAACCAAAAAACAATATATTATTTTTTGGAATAATAGTTGATGAATTAAATTTTACATTTATTTTTTCTATAGGTACAAGTGGAATTGGATAATATGACATTTTATTTTTAATGATTTCTGGAAATTTATCAATATTAGATTGTGAATAATCTATAGTAAATTTACTATATAAAATACTTAATTCATATTTTTTATCAATCCATTTTGAAATATCTTTTTGTTCTAATTGATAAATAATATAATTTTTAGGAAATATTGTAACTTTTTGAGAAAATAAAATAATATATAAAGTTTCATCATTTGGTTCAATATTATAAACAATTTGAATATTATTTGATTGTTGTTCTAAAATATATTTTAAAGAATGTGCAATATAAAAACCAAATTTTGTAGTAAATATTTTTATAAAAATATTATTTAAAGTTGATAACATATAATATATTTTTTTATTATTTTAATAATTATACTTAATTTGTTTTTTATAAATAAAATTTATATTTACTAATAGAATATATTATGTGCGGTATTTTTGGAATATTAACAAATTATCAAAACTTAGATTTGTATCAAACTATAGTAAATTCTTTGATTCAACTCCAAAATCGTGGTTATGACTCTTCAGGTATTTGTTTATTAAATAATAATGATTTTTATATTCAAAAATATGCTTCTACAAATGAAAAATCATCTATTGATAAATTATTACAAATAAATCATCATAATACCTTCAATAATATATATATGGGTATTGGTCATAATAGATGGGCAACTCATGGAGGTAAAACAGACAATAATGCACATCCACATATATCAAATGATAATAATTTTGTAATAGTTCATAATGGAATTATTGAAAATTATCAAGAATTAAAAGATTTTCTAATAAAAAATAACTATACATTTTATTCTCAAACAGATACTGAAATAATAATTAATTTAATATCATATTATTATTATCAAAAAAATAGTAATACTTTTGAAGCAATAAAAGCCACAATTGAACAATTACAAGGTACTTATGGTATAATTGTTATAAATAAATTAGAACCAAATAATTTATATGCGGTTAGGAATGGTTCACCATTATTATTAGGTTATACAGATGATTTAGCAATTATAACATCAGAACAATCTGGATTTTGTAATATGGTGAATACATATATTACTTTAAATAATGATGATATTTGTATGATTAAGAAAAATACAAATAATAAAATTACTATTGAAACATCTAATCAATATATTCAAAAAAATATTAATATTGCACATTATGATTTAACACATGAACCTTATCCACATTGGACAATAAAAGAAATATTTGAACAACCAACAACTATTTTTAATGCAATAAATAGAGGTGGAAGAATAAAAAATAATAGTGAAGTAAAATTAGGAGGATTAGAAGAATATACAAATATATTAAAGAATATAAATCACATAATATTACTTGGATGTGGTACGTCATATCACGCGGGATTATATGGAAGTTATTATTTAAAAAATATATGTAATTTTGATACTGTACAAGTATTTGATGGTGCAGAATTAAATGAATATGATATACCAAAAAATGGAAATGTAGCATTTATATTGATATCACAATCAGGAGAAACAAAAGATTTACATAGATGTATTGAAATAGCAAAAGAACATAATATTATTACAATAGGAATAATAAATGTAGTAGACTCATTAATTGCAAGAGAAGTTGATTGTGGAATATATTGTAATGCAGGAAGAGAAATGGGAGTAGCATCAACAAAAGCATTTACATCACAAGTTATTTGTTTATCAATGATGGCAATATGGTTTGCACAAATTCATAATATAAATGAATATAAAAGAAAGAAAATGATAAAAGATTTACAAAATTTATCAAATGATTTTAAAAATACAATTCATGAACAAAATGATAAAATAAAAGAATTATCTAAAGATTATATTGGATATAATAATTTATTTTTATTAGGAAAAGGAACAGATGAATATGTTGCTAAAGAAGGTTCATTGAAAATTAAAGAAATATCATATATTCATTCTGAAGGATATTCTTCAAGTTCATTAAAACATGGACCATTTGCATTATTAGATGAGAATTTTCCGACAATAATATTAAATTCTGTAGAAGAACATACTGCAAAAACAATTAATTGTATAGAAGAAGTATATTCAAGAAATTCACCAATAACAATCATAACAAATAATTATAATTTTGAATCAAATAAAAAATGTAATGTAATAAAAATATGTAAAAATAATACATATTCATCTTTATTATCAATAATACCACTTCAATTTTTTGCTTATTATATATCAATAGGAAAAGGAATAAATCCAGATATTCCTAAAAATTTAGCAAAAGTAGTTACTGTTGAATGAAAATAAGTTATTTTTTTGTATTTTATTTTTAGTGTATATATATAAATGTCAAATAATAAAATATTTATTTTTGGTGCAAATGGAATGTTAGGTAATTATGTTAATACATTTATGATAAACCAAAATTTAAATACAATACCATTAACAAGAATAGATTATGATTTATCACAATTATCTATAGATACTTTAGAAAACTTATTAAAAGAAAAAAATATTCAAAAAGGTGATATTGTTATTAATTGTGCTGGAATAATACCACAAGCATCAAAAGACAAAAAATTATCAAAAAATTTATATTATAAAATAAATTCATTATATCCTGTTATACTTAGTCAAATAGTTAAAAATAATGATTGTCATTTTATACATATAACAACTGATTGTGTATTTAGTGGTAAAGATGGTAATTATAATGAAAATTCAGTTCATGATGAAATTAATGATTATGGAACTTCAAAATCATTAGGAGAATTATGTTATGGAACAATAATTAGAACATCTATTATTGGTGAAGAACAAACATATAAAAGGTCATTAATAGAATGGATTAAATCAAATAAAGATGGAGAAATAAATGGATATATAAATCACTGGTGGAATGGAGTAACATGTTTAGAATTAGCAAGAATAATTTATAAAATAATTAATGAAAATTTATTTTGGATAGGAGTAAGACATATATATAGTCCAACAACAGTAAATAAATATCAATTATGTAAAATGATAAATGAAATATATAATTTAAATATAAATATCAAAGAATTTAATACAGAAAAAGTAGATAAAAGTATATGTAGTTTATATGAAACAAATAATTTATTTAATATACCAGAATTATACGAACAAATTAAAAATTTAATATAAATTAAAATATTCTTTAATATATTTAATAACTAATTCTGCAGTTTTTCCTTCACCCAACCATTCTAAATCCATTTTAATGTCTGATTCTAACCAATTAAAACAATTTTCATAATTTTTTTTATCTAATTTTAATTTAAAAGAACAATTTCCTTCATAACTTTGAGGTCTTTCACTATAATCTCTTGGAACTAATACTTTAGTATTAAAAATTGCAGGTTCTTCTTGTCCAGTACCACTATCAGAAATAATAAATTTACAATGATAAATAGTATTTAAATATTTTTTATATGGCATTAAATCAATCATTTCAATATTTCCTAATGAAATACCAAATTTTTCCAAGTTATCTTTTAATCTTTTAAAATATAACATTTTTACTGGTAAGTTATATTTTTCATAACATAAATTTCCAAATTCAACAATTGCTTCTAATCTTTCTTTATATTTAAAATTTTCTGGTCTATGTATATCAATTAATATCATATCATTTCTTTTTTCAACATTCATTATATCATCCTTAAATTTATTTGCAACTTCTACAATAGTATTACCAACAACATAAACATTATTTTTAATATTTTCATTTTCCAGAAATTTCTTATATTCATTATGATAAACAAACAAAATATCACTGCAATGATCACATACTGTTCTATTAATTTCTTCTAACATTCTTTTATCAAATGATCTCATTCCAGCTTCAATATGACATATTTTATAGCCTTCTTTTTTTAAAGGAAATGAAACACCAGATGTATTAGAGTCACCAAGGAAAACTATTAAATCAGGATTAATATTTTTTTCTTTAAATAATATAGGAATATTTTTTGATAAATATGCTAATTGTTCAAAATGATTTGAAGATTCATTACCAGTATTTAATACATAATCAGGTTTTCTTATTTCTAATTCATCAAAAAACACGTCTGATAATAATTTATCATAATGTTGTCCTGTATGAATTAATATATGATTAAAATTTTCATCTAATTTTTTAAATATTTCAGCCATTCTAATAAAGTCTGGACGAATTCCAGTAATTGTAACAACAGTTTTCATTTATATATTAATATCAAAATAAATATATAAATTTATCGCATAATTAGTTTTTTCATATTACACCTAATTTAAGAAAAATGGGACAAACTTTAACTTAAAAATAGGCAAATTGCACCTTTACGGAAAGGCTAGCTTACCACTTGACCCTGAACATTTATGTTGTCTCGTTCTCAGTATGGGTTGGTACCTTTTAACAAAAAAAACTAAACCTAATTCTTAAATGTTTCACTTTTAGTGTTAGAAATAGGTTTTGTCTAAAGGATTATTAAAGGGAATAATGGAAACCTTCTTAATAATCAACAATAAAAATTTAAAATTTTTATTCCATATTTTATAAATTAGGTGTAATATTTTTCTTAATATAAAATATAAATATGAATATTCATATTAAAAAAGATTTGATAAATTATTATCCTTACCAACATTATGCAGAACACAATGTTATAGATGAAAAATTAGCATATGAAATTCAACAAGAAATATTGAATATTCCAGAAGAACAATGGGACAGATATAATAATCCATTTGAACAAAAATTTACAGTAAGAGATAAATTTAATCTTCCATCTAAATGTATGGAATTATTTACTTATTTAGAGTCAAATGAATTTATGAATCATCTTTCTGAAATGGTTGGTTATAAATTAATAAAAGATGAATATAGAAATTTTTGGGGAATTCATAAATATAATGATGGTGATTATTTGGATATTCATGTTGATGCAGGTATTCATCCAAATAATAAATTAAAAAAACAATTAACATTAGGATTTTATTTTAGTACAGATTGGAAAGAAGAAAATAGTGGTCATTTAGAAATATGGGAAGGTACCAATGCAGGATTTGATAATGCAAAAATTATTAAATGTACAAATAGAATTTTACCAAAAAATAATACAATGATATTTTTTGAATGTAATGATTTTTCTTGGCATGGTAATCCATCACCAGTTAACATTAAAAATGGAGAAAATAGAATATTTGTTACATTATCTTATTTAAGTGAAAATCAAGGAAATCTTAATAAAAAACAAAAAGCTTTTTTTGTTCCAAGACCAGATGATAAATATAATGAAGAAAAAGATAAATTAAGATTTTTAAGGGCTGACCCTGAAAAATATAAAGAAATCTATAGATATTCAAAATAAAAAATTAAATTAAATTAAATTTAAATTCTTTAAATATTCTTTTAATTCATTTTTATTTAATGGATTAATAGTACTATTATAGTCTCTAACATTTATATTAAATTCTATTTTTGAATAAGTAGGTTTAATATACATCCAACCATCTTTATGAAATTTTAATCTTGCAGATTGTGTTTCATTAATAAGAGATTCTAATAATTTTTCACCTGGCCTTAAACCTGACATAATAACTGGTTTATTGTATATTTCAGAAAATATGTCTAATAAATCTTTAACATTTAAAGAAATTAATTTAGGAATAACAATATCACCTGATTCAGCATGTAATAATGCATGTTCAATTAAATCAACAGATTGTTCTAAAGTCATTACAAAACGTGTCATTCTTTCATCTGTTAATTTAAATTCCTTAATATCTTTATTTTCACCAATTGTATGTAACATTGGAATAATACTACCTCTAGAATTTAAAACATTACCATAACGAACTGCAACAAATTTAAAATCTTTTATATATTTTGCTTTTTCAATAATTAATGTTTCTGATATTGCTTTACACATTCCATAAACATTTACAGGACTACATGCTTTATCAGTACTAACAAAACAAGTTGCTTTTAAATTTGTTAATAATAATTTATGAGTTTCAATTCCGTCTAATATATTTTTTGTCCCTATTAAATTAGTTTCAATAGATTCATTTGTTTCAAATTCACATTTATCAATATGTTTCATAGCCGCAGCAATAATAATTATATCAGGATTAATTCTTATCATTGTTTGACATACTTTATTTTTATCTCGAATATCACCAATTACAAAATGAAGATTTTTTGGATGGTTTCTATCTAAAGATATTTTCCAATGTTTTGATTCATCTCTTGAATATAAATAAATTTCATTATTACTTAAATATTTATCAACTAATGCATTCCCAAGAGAACCAGTACCACCAAAAATGATAATTTTTTTATTATCGATTTTGTTCATTATATTAATTAATTTATTTAAAATTTAATAAATAAACAAATAAAAAATTTATATATATTTTTAATTTATAATTTTATTAAATATTATCAAATGTAAATCCATATTTTTCTATATCATTTCTATAATATATTTCTACCATTTTTTTTATTTCATCGTCATAAAAATATTTATATGATTCTGGTAAATTATTATTAATAATATTTTTTGAAACATCTCCACAAAATACATTGTTATTTTTTTTAATGCCATGATGACAAGACGTATATTTATTTGGATTAAATGTATATAAAATTCCATCTGATAATGTTATAGTATAACTTTCATTTTCATTAATTTTTATATATTTTGTTATGATATTTTCTTCACCTTCTATGTATTGTGGATGGTAATGCCATTTATCATTATTATTAAAATAATCTGTTTCATTATTTATTAATTGTTTCAAATATTCTCTAAAAGATAAATTATGACTTTCTTGAACTCTATATATAGAAACTGCTCTTATATATGGATTCATTATGAATTTAATAAATTTATAATTTTCATTAATTAGTTCATTAATATTATAATATTTAATATTATCATGAAATATTTCACATCTATAAGTGTGTATAAAAGGCGAATATTTTAATCCGTCATCTAATAATCCTATTAAATTTAAATAATCTTGAAATGAAATAGAACATCCACCCCTAGGTGTAAATGTAACACATATTTTATTATCAACACATATGTACCATCCTTGACTATACGGATGATTTCCAAATGATGTTTTACCAACATTTTTATTATTTACATTTATAATAAGTTCTTTTTTTAATGATTCCATATATTATATATAATATAATTATTTTGTAAATTATATAATTATTATATTACCCTTAGGTGTTTCATTTAATGGTGCTAAATATATATTATTTTCTGGTATAAAATTCATTTCTTTACATAATTTATCAAATATTTCTCTATTATTTTTATGTTTATGTATATTTTTAACTTGATTTGGTTTTTCATGATATTGATGTATTACAAATGGTTTATCTTTTTCAAATTTATTTATTTTAAATTTAAAATTATTATATATTAACCTCTTAATATATTCATCATCATCTGCACCAATTCCATCTTTAAATTCTTCTTTAAAACCACCTTCCATAATATCTATTAAATCACTTTTATAAATTGATGCACAATAATGATATGCAACAAAATGTTTATCATAATGATTTAACCATCCTCCAACATTATTTCTTTGAACACTATTTCCTCCAATACTAAATTCTAAATTATATATCTTACTTAATTTTTCACTATCTGACAAGACATATAATTCATCATTAAATTCGAATGATGGACTACCATAACAATTAAATGATAACCAATCATATGGACATAAATTATCAATAGTATATTTTATAATATCTCCAACATACATTACTTCTGGATTTTGTATTATTATTATATCACCTGTTGCA
>Ga0194129_10001345_pt1 | contig 40846 bp, 42 predicted proteins | sample TA2KigCa35mmetaG_FD_150862 | JGI IMG/M metagenome (GOLD analysis project Ga0194129, IMG submission 150862) | Freshwater microbial communities from Lake Tanganyika, Tanzania - TA2015038 Kigoma Deep Cast 35m | ecosystem: Environmental > Aquatic > Freshwater > Lake | place: Tanzania: Lake...
CCCCTCATTTGATGTCACTCCCTCAGAATTAGTTACTGCAATTATAACCGAAAAAGGGATAATCTATAAACCCAATTGTATTAATTTAACTAAAATAATTAATTCTTAAAAATGGATAACAACATTTTAGTTACAGGCAGATTTAATATATTACATCCAGGCCATATTCGTTTATTAAAATTTGCTAAAGAACTAGGGGGTAAATTATTTGTTGGAGTTGAGAGTGATATCAAAGCCGGTATCCATGCATATGTTAACGAAAATCTTAGAATTGATAGTTTAAAAAGTAATAATTGGGTTGATGAATGTTTTATATATAATGAATCTATCGAAACAATAATAAACAAGTATAATATCAATATAGTAGTTAAAGGAAAAGAACATGAGAATAAATATAATGAGGAGTTTGTTCTAATGAAAAATAAAGGTGGAAAATTAATTTTTAGTTCAGGTGAAAGTATTTTTTCATCCGTAGATTTAATAACAAAGGAATTTAATGAATTAAATTCGAATACGATAAAAATACCATTTGATTATTTAGAAAGACATAACATTACTTTCGAAAAATTAAGAAAAATAGTATCTAAATTTTCAAAAGCTAGAGTTTGCGTAATTGGTGATTTGATAATGGATGAATATATAACTTGTCAAGCACTTGGAATGTCACAAGAAGATCCTACAATTGTAGTTACTCCAATTCACACAACAACTTTTGTAGGTGGCGCAGGTATTGTTGCTGCACATGCTTGTGGTTTAGGAGCTCAAGTTGAATTATTTACAGTTGTAGGAAAGGATGAAGTTAAAGATTTAGCATATAATAAACTTAATGATTTTAAAGTAGTATCAAATTTTTTTGTTGATGATAGTAGACCAACAACTTTAAAACAAAGATTTAGGAGTAAAGGTAAGACTTTATTAAGAGTAAGTCATTTACATCAGGGGCCAATTTCAAGAGAATTACAAAAAAAAATAATAAATAAATTAGAATCAAAATTACAAAACTTTGATCTTTTTGTTTTCTCTGACTTCAATTATGGCTTTTTACCACAGGAATTTGTAGATGAAATACTAATACTAATTAAGAATAAAAACCCTAAAATTATGTTAGTTGCAGATAGTCAGTCTTCATCTCAAATTGGTGATATTAGTAGATTTAAAAATATGCATTTGATCACACCAACAGAACATGAAGCTAGAATTAGCACAAAAAATTACGAAGCTGGTTTGGTGGTTTTATCTGAAAAAATTAAAAGTCAATCAAAGGCAATGAATGTTTTACTAAAACTGGGTGAGGAGGGCTTATTAATTCATTCAGATAATGGAACTTTTATAACTGATAGACTTGTAGCGCTCAATTCATCTCCAAAGGATGTTTCTGGAGCAGGCGACTCATTGCTTATTACATCAGCATTGGCATTAGTATGCGAAGCAACTATTTGGGATGCAGCTTTTCTTGGATCATTAGCTGCGAGTATACAAGTAGGTAGAGTTGGCAATACGCCATTAACAAACTTAGAATTAGAAAAAAATCTAAAATAAATTGAAAGCAATTTTATTAGCTGCAGGTTTTGGAACGAGGCTAAGGCCATTGACTAACAAAATTCCCAAATGTTTGGTCCCAATAAAGGGAAAACCATTACTAGAAATTTGGTTAGAAAAATTATTTTATGCAGGAATTAATAGTATTTTAATAAATACCCATTACTTAGCAGAACAGGTTGTTGAATTTGTTGAAAATAGTAAATATAGAGATAATTGTATACTAAAATTTGAAAATCAATTACTTGGTACATTTGGGACATTATTAAATAATATTGAATTTATTGAGGATAATGATTGTCTTTTCATACATGCAGATAATTATTGTATTGAAGATTTAAATAATTTAATATTTGCACATGAGCACCGACCTAAATATTGTTTAATGACAATGATGACTTTTCGAACAGATACACCTAGTTCTTGCGGAATAGTTGAGATTAATAAACATAATGTAGTTATTGATTTTCATGAAAAAATTTCATCGCCACCGGGAAATCTAGCAAATGGGGCAATTTATATATTGTCTTCAAAATTAATTAAAATTTTTAAAAAAGATTATAAATTGGCTACAGATTTTAGCACCGAAGTAATACCCACTTTGTTAGGTGGTATTTATGTGTATGAAACAAAAAATATTTTCATAGATATTGGTACACTGGAAAAATATGATATTGCCAATTCGATTTAAAAATAATATCACCAGCATAAAATTGAATAACTTAATACCTTTAATAATTACAAATAAATAACTTTGAAAAATAAAATAAAAATAATTTTAAATATATGTAGGCCCGAATATATAATTGTACTACCAATTTTAATTATTATTAGGTTTATTCGACCTTTTATTTTAATCCGTATTGGAGCTTTAATTAGTTCTAGAATTGGACATTTAGCAGCAAATACTGAATTATATTTATGTGAGCTGAATGAAGGAATAAATAAACCGAAAAATTTATTTTTTGATATTTTTTATACAGATTATACTCCAGTTTGTAATACCTATTTATTAAAAATGTGGGAAAGAGTAATAAATATATGGCCATCTTTAATTATCAAACCTTTATATAAATTAAATCAAATCATCCCTGGAGGGAAAATGCATCAAATTATAAATACACAACATGATAGAGATGTAAATAATTTGTTAGATAAATATCCTAGTTTTTTAAAATTTACTGAAGAAGAAGAAATATTTGGTTTACAAGAATTAAAAAATTTCGGACTTACGGAAAAAGACAAATTCGTTTGTTTATTAGTCAGAGATTCTGCTTATCTGCCAAATTTATCATACCATAATTATAGAGACTGTACGATAAATAATTATTTATTAGCTTGCGATGAATTAACAAAGAGGGGTTATTATGTTTTTAGAATGGGAGTAAAGGTTCAAAATAAATTAATAACTAAAAACGAGATGATAATAGATTATGCTACAAATGGTATGAGGACTGAATTTATGGATATTTATCTTGGGGCTAAATGTGATTTTTGTATATCTACTTCTTCAGGTTGGGATGCAATACCATTAATTTTTAGAAAACCAATTGTTTATGCCCCTATTGTACCACTCGGATATTTTTTTACATTTAGTAATAATTTTATTGCAATTACAAAGCATCATATTGATATTAAAGAAAACAAGGAGTTAACTTTGTCTGAAATCTTTGATAAAAATGTTGGATTTTGTGGTTCCACCGAAGACTACATTAAAAACGGAATTAAGTTAGTTGAAAATACTCCCGAAGAGATTAGAGATGTGGTTATTGAATATTATGACAAAAGTAATAATTTGTGGAATTTTATGATTGAAGACGATCAATTACAAAAATATTTTTGGAATCAATTTCCCAAAAATTCATTTGATAACAATGGAATTCCATTACATGGTGGGATTAGATCTAGTTTCAGCACAATTTATTTAAGGCAAAATAAAAAATGGCTAAACTATATTGCATAAAATCTCAATGAACACATTGTAAGTCCCCCTATTTCAATGGCAGTTTAGAAGTTAAGCGAAAATCTTACTTTTGAACCATTAAAATGAAAAAAACACTGTTCACGGAGGCACATATTATAGCCGCCTTAAAAAATAAGAGTCAGGTATTCCAGCCAAAGAGATTTCCAGGGAATATGCTATTTCAGAAGTCAGATTTTACAACTGGAAGTCCAAGTACGTAGGAATGGAGGCTTCTGATGTCCGAAGACTTAAAGACCTCGACGAAGAAAACTCCCGTTTAAAACGCATGTTTCGGAACTCAGCATGGATCATGCCATCTTAAAAGATGTGATCTCAAAAAAAGGCTGGGGCCCTGCAAACAAAGGGAACTGACAGAATCGATAGTTAAGGAGTATGATATTTCTGTTAGCAGGGCCTGTAAGCTGACTTCTTTGCCTCGAACAATGTATTACTACAAGTCTCAAAAAGATGATACAGAAGTAATCGAAGCATTGCGGGATTTGGCTTTTAAACATCCTACATATGGTTTTCGTAAACTGTTTGCATATATCAGAAGATCTGGTAAACACTGGAAACATATAAGGATTTATCGAGTGTATAAGCTCTTGAAGCTGAACCGAAGACGCAAAGGAAAACGCAGACTTCCTTCGAGAGTTAAACAGACGTTGGTAAAACAAGAGCTGATCAATAAAAGCTGGAGTATGGATTTCATGAGTGATAGCATGGTTGGTGGACGTAGATTCAAAACCTTCAACTTGATTGATGACTGTACACGAGAAGTCCTGGCTATAGAAATCGACACATCCTTATCATCAAAACGTATCATTAGAACTCTAGAGAGGGTAATCCTTGATAGAGGTAAACCAAATATCATTCGTACAGACAATGGACCAGAGTTCACTTCAAAAGACCTTGAACTTTGGGCAAGAGATAATGAGATTCAGATTCAATTTATCCAGCCTGGAAGACCTATGCAAAATGGATACATCGAACAATTCAATAGAATCTATCGAGAGTCTATTCTTGATGCATATCTGTTCTTCGAACTTGAACAAGTCAGAATATTGACTGATGAATGGATGGATGAATACAACAACAGAAGACCTCATGAGTCACTTGGAAATCTGACACCGAATGAATGGAAAATGAAAAAACTTACACCAGAATTATCAACTTTTAACAGGTAGGAGAAACGGTGTGCTTACATAGTGACTTAATTGATTTTACAATTCTGTCCACCCATTTAGGGGTTCAATACAAATTCTAATCTCATTAAAACAATAATTTTTTAGATATATGGGAAAAAAAAGTAGTATTATTATAATTTTCAGGGAATTTATTTCAAAATTTCCTAAACATTTTTCTTTACTCTTTATTTTATTATTAATAGAAGGAATATCTGCAGCCTTATCAATTGTTACGGTAATTCCTATAGCCGATTATATCATTGATCCAGCATTAAATCATCCTTCTAAAATAACTAGTTTTATAATTTACGTATTAAAATACATTAAATACAAGCCTAGCTTTTTTGTATTTGGAACACTTTTTTTTATCACTAACTTTTTAAAAGGTTTTCTTGAAGTGTCAATTAGATATGCCATTTTAAAAATTAAATATAAAGTAGTTAGGACTTTATTTGGCGAAGCTTTAGTCAAATTTTTTAAAGCGAAATGGGGTTTTTTTAGTGGTGCTGAACAAGGAAAAATTTTGAATACTTTAAATAATGAACTAAATACAATAGGAGATACACTAGGACACATAGCTACTTTATTTGCACAAATAGTTCAACTGTGTATTTATTTAGCTGTGCCAATCTTACTAAATCCAAAACTTACAATAACAGCAATTTCCTTGGCTCTACTTTTTGGTTCACCTTTATTATTTCTAAATAAAATTAGTTATAGATTAGGGAAAAAAAATACCGAAACCGCTAATGAAGCACTTGGAATTTTAACTGAAATTATGAGTAGTGCAAGACTTATATTAGGGTATGGAAATCAACTAAAATCAAAGGATAGATTTATAACTGCATTTGACAATCACACTAGTGTTACTTTAAAATCACAAGTATTATCTACTGCTATACCTAAGTTTTTTACTCCAATGGGTATGATGGCAGTTTTAATATCAATCGGAATTGCTATAAGTGAAAATGTTAATATTTCTGAAATGGCTGCAATTTTATGGAGTTTAATTGGCGCTATTCCCATATTGTCTTCAATTTTACAAGGCAATATTAGCATTAGAAATTTTATTCCAAGTTATGAACAACTTATAGAGTTGCAAAAAAAAGCAACTGAGTTAGAAGAAGTTGATGGAACTATAGTTTTTGAGGAACTTAGCAATTCCATTGAATTTAGAAATGTTAATTTTACATATCCAGAAAGAATCAGTACTTTAAAAAATATTAACATTTTATTATTAAAAGGACAAATGACCGCTCTAATTGGGGAATCTGGTTCTGGAAAATCAACGATAACTGATTTGGTTTTGGGATTACAAACACCAGATACTGGTCAGATTTATTTAGACAATATTGAATATAGTTCTTGGAATAAAAACAGCTTTAGATCTAAGATAGGATATGTACCTCAAGATCCTCAACTATTTAATACTACTATCAGGGAAAATTTATTATGGGCTTGTAGTACATTAAATGAAAATGAGATTTGGAATTCACTAGAATTAGCAAATGCTGCTAACTTTGTAAAACAACTACCACAAGGATTAGATACAATTGTCGGAGACAGAGGTATCAGACTTTCTGGTGGTCAAAGACAAAGAATTGCTTTAGCAAGAGCCTTAAGTAGACAACCAGAATTGATAATATTAGATGAAGCAACTAGTTCTTTAGATACTGAATCAGAAAAATTAATTCAAGATTCACTTGAAAAAATTAATAAAAAAACTACAATTTTAGTTGTTGCCCATAGACTATCAACAATAAAAAACGCAGATATGGTTTATATATTAAATACCGGAATTATTGTTGAAAAAGGATCTTATAAAGACTTGAGTTTGAAAATTGGAAGTAAATTAAATACTATGCTAATTAATCAAAACGAGTTAATTAATAAAAATTAATTTATGAAGGTATTAATTACAGGCGCTGACGGATTTATAGGTTCACATCTTACAGAAGCTTTAGTTGAAGCTGGTTATGATGTAAGAGCGTTTGTTTATTATAATTCATTCAATTCATATGGATGGTTAGATACCACATCAAAGGAGATAAAAAAAAAATTGAGTTTTTCCAAGGTGATGTAAGAGATCCTAATGGTGTTAGAGCGGCAATGAAGGAAATAGATATAGTATTTCATCTAGCGGCATTAATTGCAATACCATTTAGCTATCATTCCCCAGATTCATATATTGATACAAATGTAAAGGGAACTTTGAATATTATTCAGGCCGCTAGAGAACATGGGGTTAAAAGGATACTTGTAACATCTACATCAGAAGTTTATGGTACTGCACAATTTGTTCCAATTACCGAGCTGCATCCAAAACAGCCACAATCCCCTTATTCTGCTTCAAAGATTGGTGCAGATGCTATAGCTGACTCCTTTTATAGATCCTTTGAATTACCAATAATAATAGTCAGGCCATTTAATACTTTTGGTCCTCGACAATCAGCTAGAGCAGTAATACCTACTATTATTTCTCAATTATTAAACGGTTCTCAAGAAATTAAACTTGGCGATACTACTCCAACTAGAGATTTGTTATATGTAAAGGATACAGTAAATGGTTTTATAAAAATTGCTCAATGTGATGAATTAATTGGCCATGAAGTAAACATAGCAACTCAGAGTGAAATTTCTGTAGGTGATTTAGCTCAACACTTAATTGACATCATTAATCCAAATGCAAAAATCATAGCAGATTCCTTTAGATTACGTCCAGAAAAATCAGAGGTGTTTAGACTTTTAGGCTCGAATGAGAAACTTAAGTCTTTTACAGGATGGAGTCAAAAATTTACACTTGAAAATGGTTTGAAATTACATGGCATTATTAATGCTAGATTTGGTACTAAATTTTTACGTCAAAACAAAAATTGGGTAGAATAAAAAAATTAAAATTATTTATTTACCAATTATTCTTAACAAATAAAATAAATAAAATGAAAAATATTCTTTTAATCGGAGGTGCAGGGTATGTAGGTACAGTAATAACTTCACATTTTTTAAAATTAGGTTTTAAAGTTAAAGTATTGGATAACTTTGTATATAACAATCAGGAATCGATACAATCATATTTAGGAGATGAAAATTACGAATTTGTATTTGGAGATCTTGGAGATAAAAGTGTTTTAAAAAAAGCAACAAATGGTATTGAAAATGTTGTGATATTGGGGGGACTAGTTGGGGACCCTATAACAAAAAAATATCCAGACGCATCAAATAAGATTAATGAAAGCGGAGTTCAGTCATGTGTTGATTTTTTTGACAATAAGAACATAAAAAAATTGATTTTAATATCAACTTGTTCAAATTATGGATTAATAAAAGAAGATGAACTTGCCGATGAAAACTTTGAATTAAATCCTCTTTCTTTATATGCAAAAGCAAAAGTGGCTGCTGAATTACATTTAATGTCTAAGAAAGGAAATGTAGGTTATACAGGCACGGTACTTCGTTTTGCTACGGCATTTGGTCTTTCACCAAGAATGCGTTTTGATCTCAGTGTAAGTGAGTTTGTTAGAGATCTATATTTTGGAGAGGAATTATTAGTTTTTGATGAACATACTTGGCGCCCTTATTGTCATGTAAGAGATTTCGCTAGACTAATAGAAAAAGTAATTAATGCTGACAATGATAAAGTAAATTTTGCAGTATTTAATGCAGGAGGTGAAGTTAATAATTTAACTAAAAAAATGATTGTTAATGCTATAGTAACTCAAATTCCTGATGCAAAAATCAAATATGGTTCCAATGGCAGCGACCCCAGAAATTATAAAGTTTCCTTTAAAAAGGTAAAAAATGTATTGGGGTTCGAACCTAAATATACAGTTCAGCATGGAATTGCGGAATTAATCAATGCATTGAAATTGGGTATATACAGTGATTCAATGACGAACAAAAATAAATATGGTAATTACGTAATAAAGTATTAATGTACAATCAGATAATTTCTTTTTTCAAGGATAGATTTGCGACCAACGAATTTATTCCACTGCATGCACCAGTATTCAAGGGAAATGAGAAAAAGTACTTGTTAGATACGATTGATACAACTTTTGTTTCATCTGTTGGCGCCTATGTAGATATGTCTGAAAAACTCATGGTTGAAATAAGTAAGACCAAAAAGGCGGTAGCTGTTGTCAATGGTACTGCAGGCTTACAGATTGCTTTACAATTAGTCGGAGTAAAGACAGGGGACGAAGTAATTACTCAGGCTCTCACTTTTATTGCAACAGCCAATGCTATTCACTATTCAGGTGCAGAACCAATTTTTTTGGATGTTGATTATAAAACCATGGGACTTTCAGAAATGGCACTGATTGAATTTTTGGAAGAGTATGGCGATAAAAGAGAGGATGGAACATACAACAGGAAAACTGGAAAGAAAATAGCAGCTTGTGTTCCTATGCACACATTTGGTTTCCCTGCGAATATGGATGAGTTAATGAAAGTATGTGCTGAATGGAATATACCCGTGGTTGAAGATGCTGCAGAATCATTAGGCAGTACTTACAAGGGAAAACCCACTGGCTCTTTTGGGAAATTGGGGGTGTTTTCATTCAATGGTAATAAAATTGTTACATGCGGCGGCGGTGGTATGATGGTAACTCATGATGAAGAACTAGGTAAAATGGGTAAACACCTAACTACCACAGCCAAGGTTCCACATCCCTATGAATATGTACACGATCAATTAGGTTATAATTACAGAATGCCAAACCTGAATGCCTCACTGATTTGTGCACAATTGGAACAACTTGATGTTTTTCTTGCTAATAAGCGTGAACTGGCCAATGACTATGTCGCATTTTTTTCTGGTAAAAGTATTAAATTCAGAAAAGAACCTGAGAATACTTCGGCTAACTATTGGCTGATGTGTGTTGAATTGGATAATTTAGAAGAACGCAATGCATTTTTGGAAGAAACAAATAGATCTAATGTAATGACTCGCCCCATATGGCAACTGATGTACAGATTGCCTATGTACATGCATTGTTTTAGAGATGCTCAAAAGAATGCCGAATATCTGGAAGAGAGAATTGTAAATATTCCCAGCAGTGTCAGACTCTAAACAAGTTTTTATATTTGGTTATTCTGGTCATTCTTATGTGATTTTAGATTCACTATTAGATGCAGGTTACCAAATATCAGGATACTTTGATTGTTCAAAAGCCTCAAAGAATCCTTTCAATCTGGAATATTTAGGGTTTGAAGGCAAAGAAAATGTCAGTGATATTGTACGACAAAATTTTGTATTTCCAACAATTGGGGAGAATTCAATCAGAAAAAAATTGATTGATTTATTTGAGAGGAATCATCTGAAACAATTTGTTGCAGTTGACCCAAGTGCTAATGTTTCTGGTTCGGTAAAAATAGGTGTTTCATCCTATATTGGTAAAAATGCTTGTGTTAATGCCCTATCTGCAATTGGTAAAGGGGCAATTATCAATACAAGTTGTGTTGTTGAACATGAATGTGAAATTGGAGATTATTCACATATTGGTCCGGGAAGCATCTTATGTGGCAATGTTAAGATTGGCAGCAATGCATTTATTGGTGCTAACAGTGTGGTTAAACAGAACATTTCTATAGGGCCAGATATTTTAATCGGAGCAGGAAGTACCGTGGTAAAGTCAATTGATTCGGGTACTGTTTATTTTGGAAATCCTGCAAAAAGTAAATAATGATGAACCGTGTTTTAATTATTGCCGAAGCAGGTGTAAATCACAATGGTGATTTGAATAAAGCTATGCAACTCATTGATGCCGCAGCAACAGCGGGTGTTGATTATGTGAAGTTTCAGACGTTTAAGGCCGAACATCTTGTCTCAAAAGTTGCCAAGAAAGCGCAATATCAAACTGCTAGTATGCCTAATGATTGTAATGAAGACCAGTTTTCAATGTTGAAAAGGTTAGAGTTGTCAGAACAAGATCATTATATACTGATTGACTATTGTAAGCAAAAGAAAGTTAACTTTTTGTCAACAGCATTTGATCCGGAGAGTTTAGCATTTCTAGATAAACTCAATTTAGATTTTGTTAAAGTACCATCCGGCGAAATAACCAACTTACCATACCTGAGAAAAATAGCAACTTTAGGAAAGAAAATTCTCGTTTCAACAGGGATGGCTACCATGGATGAAATTGGCCAAACACTGGAAGTGCTGAAGAATGCAGGTGTTAGTTCTGATGACCTGATAGTATTGCATTGCAATACAGAATATCCTACTCCCTTTGAAGATGCTAATTTACGGGCAATGCAGCATATCAAAGATGTTTATTCTTGTGAAGTTGGTTATTCAGATCATACTCCTGGAATTGAAGCGTCTGTGGCAGCAGTAGCATTAGGTGCTATTTTAATAGAGAAACACTTTACCTTAGATAGAAACTTACCCGGTCCAGATCATAAAGCCTCACTTGAGCCTTTTGAGTTAAATGCTCTGGTAAGTGCAATTAGAAATATTGAGAAAGGATTGGGAAATGGAGTTAAATCACCATCTTCTTCTGAAATTAGAAACATGGTCATCGTTAGGAAAAGTATTCATCTATCCAGAAACATGAAGAAAGGGGAGGTAATTAAGGAAGAAGATTTGGAAATGAAAAGACCAGGAGATGGTATTTCACCTATGTTAATGGAAGGAGTGATCGGTAAAGTGATATTATCAGATTTACCGCGGGAACATAAATTAATGTTTACAGATTTATCCGCTTGAGGATTGGTATATTAACAAGCTCTAGAGCTGATTTCAGTATTTACCTTCCTTTGCTAAGGGAGATGAACAGTTCTGGTTATTTAACTCCTGAGTTAATTGTATTTGGTACGCACTTATCTGAAAAACATGGATATACCTTAAGTCAAATTGAAAAAGAAGGATTTAAAGCGTCATTTTGCATTGAAGATACAGTGCCTGATAATGATACGCCTCAAAGTATTTCAATTTGTATTGGTAATGTTGTAAAGAGATTTGCAGATTTCTGGAACTGTGAAAAATTTGATATCGTATTTGCATTAGGCGACAGGTTTGAAATGTTTGCAGCATGTATTGCAGGGGTTCCTTTTGGACTTAGAATTGCACACATTCACGGAGGGGAAAAAACAGAAGGTGCTATAGATGATGCTCTGAGACACAGTATCACGCATATGTCGAAATTTCATTTTACTGCTACTGAATTATATAAGGAAAGAGTTGTAAGACTTAAAGAAAGTGATCAAAATGTATTTAATGTTGGTGCTTTAAGCATGGATAATTTATCTACATTATCACTTTATACAATTGAAGAAATGTATGCCAAATTTGGAATTGATTTGACGATTCCAACCATTTTAGTGACTTTTCATCCTGAAACCAGCTCATTTAATAAAAACAAAGAGTATATTGATATAATACTAAATACACTGGAAAAATTAAATGATTTCCAAATAGTAATAACTATGCCCAATTCTGATACAATGGGAAATATGATCAGAAGTCATATTGAAAATTTTTCTAATAAATTGAGACACCCTAAACTGGTTCTGATTGAGTCATTTGGCACACTGGGATATTATTCATGCATGAAGTATTGTAAGTTAATGTTGGGAAATACAAGTAGTGGTTTTGGCGAAGCATCTTATTTTCCAAAACCTGTAATAAATTTAGGAAGACGTCAAGAAGGACGTATTCTTACTCCGAATATTTTTCAAACAGAGATTAAAGAACAGGATATCCTCAATTCGATTCATAAAGCAGTAAATTATAAACCTGAAAATAGCAATGTGGCAGTGTATGGTAGTGGTGGAGCAGCAAAAAAAATTATTGAGATTTTAACCCATTTCAGGAATGGATTATAAAAATAATATTATTGCTGCAAATGCCAAAGCAGAGGAAGCTTTGCTTACTCTGAATAAACTTGGTGAAGATTTGACCTTGTTTGTTGTAGATGAAAAAGGTATATTGTTAGGAACACTTACTGACGGAGATATCCGGAGAGGTTTTTTGAAAGATCTAAGTATTCATAATACTGTTCTTGATTTCATGAACCCAACATTTAAGTATGTAAAGAAGGGTAAATTTACGTTAAACGATATTAAAGGTTTCAGGCAAAAAGGGATTAAACTTCTTCCAGTACTGGATCATGACGGCAGTATTCTGAGCGTATATAATTTTTCAAGATTAAGGTCTGTATTACCATTAGATGCTGTTATTATGGCGGGAGGTGAAGGCCAACGACTCAGACCATTAACTGAAATGACGCCTAAACCACTTCTGAAAGTTGGTAATAAACCAATAATAGAGCATTTGATAGACAGGTTGATTGAAATCGGAATCAGCCATATTTATATTACTTTGAATTATTTGGGACAACAAATAATCGATTATTTTGGTGATGGATCTTCCAAAGGGGTATCCATTAAATATATCCAAGAAAATGAGAAGCTGGGAACTGCAGGTGCATTGGGTCTTATCAAAGAGTTTCACAATAAATCTATATTGCTTCTTAATTCTGATATTCTTACCAATATTGATTTTGAAGATTTCTACAATAATTACATTGAATCGGGGGCAGATTTAATGGTGGCCAGTATACCCTATAAAGTCAATATCCCTTATGCAATTTTTGAAACAGATGAAAGGAAAGTTCTTTCATTAAAAGAAAAGCCAGTATTAACGTATTATTCAAACGGGGGCATTTATATAATGAATTCTTTGGCTTATTCTTTAGTGCCGAAAAATCAATATTATAATGCTACGGATTTGATGGAAAATCTTATTCAAAAAGGCAAAACAGTTTCTACATATCCTGTGATAGATTATTGGCTTGATATTGGGAGGATGAGTGATTTTCAAAAAGCTCAGGAAGATATTAAACACTTAAAATTTAAATGAGAATATTAGTAACTCTGTGTGCAAGGGGAGGCTCAAAAGGGGTACCTGGAAAGAATATAAAACTACTTGCTGGTAAACCTTTGATAGCATACAGCATTGAGAAAGCGATGCAACTCAAAGGTTTGTACACAGATACAGATATTGCACTCTCTACAGATAATGATGCTATCAAACACGAATGTGCCAGATTTGGGCTGTATACTACTTATACTCGCCCTGAATATTTATCTGGTGATAAAGCAGGTAAAGTAGAAACAATTCAACATTTGCTTGAGTTTGAAGAGAAACAGAAAAAAATCAGATATGATCTGGTTTTAGACTTGGATGTTTCTGCCCCTTTAAGGAGTATTGAAGATTTATCCAGAGCAATTCAAGTGATAGAAGATGATCCGGAAGCGTTGAATCTATTTTCTGTTTCGGTACCACATAAGAATCCATATTTCAACATGGTTGAGAAGAAAGAAAATGGTTATTTCTCTTTAGTAAAAATACCCGACTCTAAGTTTATGACTCGTCAAAGTGCACCTCAGGTTTATGATATTAATGCTTCATTTTATATTTACAGGCGAGCATTCTTTGATGATGGTTATAAATCTGTTATAACATCAAAAGCCCAGATTTATGATTGTAAGCACCTCTCTTTTGATATAGATAAACCGCTAGATTTTGAGATTATGGAATATCTGATTATTAACAACAAACTGGATTTTACACTTTGAAAATATTATTGATTGGGCTCGGGTCAATTGCGGCAAAGCATATTCAGGTTATTAAAAAGATACAACCTGAAGCAAGTTTATTTGCAATAAGAAGTGGAGGTAAAAGGGGAAATGATTTTGGTATAACAGAGATTGATAATTTTGACCTTATAAATTTTACGCCAAATTTTGTAATAATTTCAAATCCAACACACCTACACTATAAAACATTAGAAATATTATACAGCAAAGGTTGGCCTTTATTTATTGAAAAACCTTTGTTTCATCAAATTATTGGTGCAGATGAGTTGGTTGATAAAGTTATAGCATCTGGAGTTTTAAGTTATGTAGCTTGTAATTTAAGATTTCATCCGGCTCTTATTTTTGTTAAGAATTATCTTGACTTGAATAAACCAAGGGTAAATGAAGTGAATGTGTATTGTGGTTCATATTTGCCAGACTGGAGACCGGGAAAGGAATTTAGACAAATATACAGTGCAATAAAAGAACAAGGTGGTGGAGTACATCTAGATCTGATACATGAAATTGACTATATTTATTGGTTATTCGGAGCTCCAGAAGTTGTCCGTTCATCACTTAGTTCAAAATCAACTTTAAATATTTCTGCTATAGACTATGCTGATTATTTGCTAGAGTACGCAGAATTTAATGCAGGAATCAGATTAAATTATTTCAGAAGAGATCCTAAGCGTACACTAGAGATTGTAACAGAAAGTGCCACTCTAATGGTTGATATTATAAAGGGTACTGTGTCAAATTCAGGTGGTGAGGTATTATTTGAAAAGCCAGTTGACGTAATGGAAATATATGAAATGCAGATGAAGTATTTTATGGATTGTCTGAAAAAAAATAATATTGAATTTAATGGTATAGAGGAAGCTTTAAGAATTTTAAAAATTTGTTTGAGTAATGAATAACCTTAAAGATAAAATTGTAATTGTAACTGGAGGCAGTGGCTTAATCGGGAGTGGAATTGTAAAAAAAATCAGATTGGAAGGGGCTTTTTGTGTTAATGCAGAATTAAATGCAGATACAAGTGATGATTTGGCGCAGGCAAAATGTGATATAACAAGTCCGGATTCAGTATGTGAACTGGTTGAGAAAGTAATGAAGAAGTATGGACGCATTGACGGGCTTGTTAATAATGCCTACCCCAGAACAAATGATTGGGGTACAAAGTTTGAAGATATTCCGTATGATTCATGGCAAAAAAATGTTGACTGGCAAATGAACAGTTATTTCTTGTTTTGTCAGAAAGTGCTGGTTCCTATGAAACAACAAGGGTTTGGATCAATTGTTAATATTTCTTCTACCTATGGGGTTGTATCACCGGATTTTACTATTTATGAAGGAACTCCACTTACATCTCCGGCAGCTTATACTGCAATTAAAGGCGGGTTAATAAATTTTACTAGGTATCTTGCTTCTTATTTTGGTCAATATGGAATTAGGGCAAATTGTGTTTCTCCAGGTGGTATTTTTGATAATCAGAATGAAATTTTTATCAAAAATTACCAGAACAAAGTACCAATGAAGCGGATGGGTATGCCGTCTGATATTGCCGGACCAGTTGCATTCCTATTAAGTGATGAAGCGGCATATGTAACCGGACACAATTTAATGGCCGATGGAGGATGGACTTGTATATAATCTTACTATGAACTCAATTAGAATAATTCCCAGATTAGATATTAAAGGGCCTAACTTAGTTAAGGGCGTCCATTTAGAAGGTTTAAGGGTTTTAGGAAAACCTTGGGAATTTGCTAATAAATACTATGAAGAAGGAGCTGATGAATTATTGTATATCGATACTGTTGCAAGTTTATATGGTAGAAATAATTTGTCTGATATTGTAAGAAAGACAGCTGAAAGAATATTCATACCGTTAACAGTTGGTGGTGGTATAAGAACCGTAGAGGATGTTAAAATGCTGTTACGCGCAGGTGCCGATAAAGTAGCAATTAATACGGCCGCGATTAGTAATCCGTATTTGATTACTGAGTCTGCTTTAGCTTTTGGTTCGCAATGTATTGTAGGTTCTATTCAGGCAAAGAAGATTGAGGGTAAATATAAAGTATTTACAGATAATGCAAGAGAGAGAACTGATATTGATGTTGTTGAGTGGGCTGAACGATTAGTTGAATTAGGTGCCGGAGAGTTATTAATTACATCAATAGACTATGAGGGTACTGGAAGAGGATATGATATTACTCTGAACTCATTATTGAGTGAGAAGCTGCCTGTTCCAGTGATTGCATGTGGCGGAGCTTCTTCAGCTGTTGATTTTGAAGAAGTTATATTAAATGGGAAGGCAGATGCGGTTGCTGCTTCTTCAATATTTCATTATTACTACCTGGATAAAGTTAAATCTGAGAGTGAGTATAAAGAAGAAGGTAATACAGCTTTTATGAAAAAAGACCGAGGTGGCTCATCATTTATGGAGAATAGATTGAAACCCTGCAGTATTAAAGAAATCAAAGATTATCTAAAGTTAAAGTCCATTAATTCAAGAAGTATATGAGCAGTAAAAAAGTAGGTATTGTTGATTATGGTATGGGTAACTTATTCAATATTGCACGTGTTTTAGAATCTGTTAATTGTAATGTAGAAGTTACAGAATCTCCTGAAGATTTAAAATTATACGATTATCTGATTATCCCGGGTGTTGGAGCATTTGAGAAAGCTATAGCTAATTTGAATAATAAGAATCTGTCTCCGGCTATTCACGAATTTGTTAAAACCGGTAAACCTGTAATCGGAATTTGCTTAGGGATGCAATTATTTTTTGAGAAAAGCTTTGAATTTGGAAGCCATGACGGCTTGGGACTGATAAAAGGTAATGTGAGGAAGTTTGATTTCAATGGTAATAAATTATTCAAGATACCTCATATTGGATGGAATTCAGTTCAATATAAATATGAACAAATTGACCCTGCATTTAAAGGCATTTCTGATAGTTCATATTTTTATTTTATTCACTCTTTTTATTGTGCACCCGATGAGGATACTGATGTTATTGGTTTAACCCAATATGGTGACCAGTTGTTTTGTTCTGTTGCCAGAAAAGATAATGTATTAGGTTGTCAGTTTCATCCAGAAAGAAGCGGAACAATAGGTGTTAAAATTTTTCAAAGCTTTATAAATTTGTAAATTATGTTATTATTTCCCAAAAACTACACTTTAGATAAACAATTAGGTAAGTTGCCTGGCGAGGTGAAATTTTGTAAAAAATGTGTTGTTTCAAATCAAAGACCCAGAATAACTTTTGATGAACATGGCGTTTGCAGCGCTTGTCGTTATGCAGAAGAAAAAGATAAAGGAATTGATTGGGATGCCAGAGAAAAAGAGTTAAGAGCTGTATGTGATAAATTTCGCTCAAAAGATGGATCATATGATTGCATAGTTCCAAGCAGTGGCGGGAAAGATAGTGGTTACGTTGCGCATCAGTTGAAATATGTATATGGTATGCACCCATTGTTAGTTACTTGGGCACCATTTGAATACACTGAAATAGGTTGGAAAAATTTTGTTGCATTGAAGGATGCCGGTTTTGATACAGTTTTAGTATTACCTGATGGCAAAATGCATAAAAAATTAGCCCGATTGGCTTTTGAACTTGTTGGTGACGCATGGCAACCATTTACATATGGTCAGAAAGCCTTAGCTTATCAGATGGCTGCAAAATTTAAAGTTCCTTTGATATTTTATGGTGAGAATGGTGAAATAGAATATGGTGGCTCCACAAAGTATAAAAACAAACCTTATGAAGATATTGGTGATTATAAGGAGCTATATTTTAAAGGAGCTGGTGTAGATGAAATTGTAAATGAAGGTTTTCGCGTAGGTTATTTAAGTCAAGATGAAGTAAGAAACAGCAGATTGGAAATGTATAAAATTCCACCAGTTGAAGATTTAGAATCTTTGGGTTTACAAATGCATTGGTTTTCTTATTATAAGAAATGGATACCTCAGGAAAACTATTATTATTGTGTAGATAATACAGGATTTATTGCAAATGATGAGAGGTCTGAGGGAACATATTCAAAATATGCTAGTTTGGATGATAAATTAGATGGATTCCATTTTTACCCAGCTTATCTTAAATTTGGAATTTGCCGTGCTACTTCAGATGCTGCCCATGAAGTAAGGGATGGGCACATAACAAGAGATGATGCTATAGCTCTTGTTAAGCGATATGATGGAGAGTTTCCTAGGAGATACTTTGATTGGTTTTTAAAGTATCTTGATATCAATGTGGAAGAGTTCAATGAAATTCTAGATAAATACAGGAACCAAAAATTGTGGAAAAAAGTTGATGGTGAATGGAAATTAAGACATAATGTCTGGGGTGAAGGTACCGATGATAAATAAAAATTTAAGAATATGAAAACAGAAAGCAAAAACGCAAAAGACTTGCATGATGGCAGAAAATTCAGTTATGAAAAAGTGGCTGAATATCATAAAAAATACATTGATTCTGAAACAGGGTTGGTGAAAGAAGGTCTTATCACATCCAGAACTTGTCCGGCTTGTGGTGAAAATGACTTTAACCAAATGTTTATTAAATCTGGTGGAACATATGTGAAATGTAATAAGTGTTTAATGGTTTATCTTAATCCTCTGTTGAAACAAGATGTACTCAATGAGTATTATACGAATCTTAATACTGGTCAATATCAAGTTACAGAAAAGGAAAAAGATTTTTATTATGAGATTTATTCTATAGGGTTAAACAAAATTGAAAAATTTAGTGCGGGGGGTAAACTCTTGGATATTGGTTGTTCAAGCGGATATTTTCTTGATGTTTCAAAAGAGAGAAATTGGGAAACATATGGAATTGAATTAGGAGTTGAGGAAGCAGATATGGCAAAGGCAAAGGGTCATATTCTGTTTGACAAATTAATTCATGAATTGGAAACAGATGTTAAATTTGATGCAATCTCAATGTGGGATGTATTTGAGCATATACCAGATTCCGTTGTTACATTAAATTCAATAGCTAAATTCCTAAACCCTCAGGGTGTTTTCTTTATGCAAATACCTAATTCGGGTAGTTTGGCAACTCGTATTATGCATCAGGATTCAAGAATGTTTGATGGTATTGAGCATGTGAATTTATACAATCCTAGAACGGTTCACCATATAGCAGATCGTTGTGGATTTGTAGTTTTATCTCTTGATACTGTTATTTCAGAAATTTCTGTAACCAATAATTATATGAACTATAATCATCCATATTTTGGTACAGATTCTATTAGCTTTTTAGGAGATATTATTAATGAGAGTAAAATTCATGAGTTGTTGATGGGGTATAAAATGCAAGTAGTTCTCAGAAAGAAGTAAATTGAAAAAGAACGTTTTAGTAGTTGGCTTTGGTGCCATGGGTTGCAGACATGCTCAGTCGTTATTGCATGGAGATGACTTTAATCTTTATGTTGTGGAGCCCGATTCTCAGACTTTTGAAAAGGGGATTGAGAAAATCTGTGCTTCTCACAACATGGTAACAAGAGTTGATTTAAGGTCACAATTACCTCAATTTGATTTTGCTGTTGTAGCAACATCATCCGGACCGAGATATTCAATAACGAAAGATTTACTTGAATTTAATGTTAAAAATATTCTTCTGGAAAAAGTTGTTTTTCAGTCAATTCAATAATTTAAAGACATAATTACTTTAGCAGAGGATAAAGGAGCAAGATTATTTATAAATTATGTTAACAGGTGTTTTGCTGTTTATCATTTCATTCAGTCTATTGTTGTAAAAAATAAAACGCCGCTTAAAATATTAGTGCAAGGTGGAAATTTTGGATTAGGTTGCAACTCATTACATTATCTAGAATTATTATCATTTTTAACCAACAACAGAGCAGGAGCAGTTTTGAAAACAAGAAAATTTAATAATATAGTCACCACTAACGAGACAATTGGGATTAAATATATTATCACCTTTATATAAAATATTAGATAAATCCCAGAACTTAAATGAAGGAAAGGTATTATTGAAAAACTCAATATTAAATCTTGCGTAAGTAAAGTCCATCAATGGTTCATGACAAACAATAATTAAATTGCTCTTAATTATCTTCACAAGAAACTATTTATCTCTGAAATTAGAAACTACACTCAATAATTCTGACCTCATAGATTTATAATTAAATAAAATAAGTAACATAAAAAGTACACTTATTATAATAAGACCCGTAGACTGTAACAAAATAATTGTTAGTAAACATAAAAATGAACCAAAAAATACCTGAAAAGGAAAATACATGTTAAACTTATTTTTGGCATACAAAATAAGTATTGAAAAGTTTAAGAGTGCGCTTATACTATTCACAGTAGCTGCTGCTTCAATTCCATATTTTTTTATCCCCAGCCAATTTAATACTATACTCATTAAGGAAGAAAATAAAATTACAATTGCGATCACTTTTATTTTTTCATTATTGTAATAACTCAAATTAACTATACCTGTTGCATTGCTTATAAAAAGCGATAGACAAATTAGTTGTACAATTTTTGAGGTACCTTGGTATTCTAAACCTAAAAAAAACACAACTAAATAATTAGATGTAATAATTATAAAAAGGCATAAAAATAATATGACTAAAATTATATATTGGTTAAATCTAAAAACATAATTCGTTTGCTCTTTAGCACGTGAATAATAGATAGGTGTGTAAGACATAAAAATTGCAGTGGAAACTAATGTTACTACTGATGAAATTCTACTCGCTAATGAAAAAATACCTAAATCATGTTGAGAATTAAAATTATCAATAAAAATTCGGTCTGAAAAACTGACCTCCTCCCAATAATTCGGACCGTTTAAAACTAGAAAATCGGGCAATTTTCAATATCTTAAAAACCAGAAAATTGCGCACTTTATAGATGAATTAATTTTGATTGATGCTTCAAAAGAAAAAAAAGATTTACAAAAATTTTCAAGTACAATCTCTAAAATCGTACAAAATATTTTTATTCCAATTTGTGCAGGTGGAGGTATAAGAAGTATAGCTGATGCAGAACTTTTATTTAATAGTGGGGCTGATAAAATACTATTAAATTCAAGTTTGTCTGAAAATCCTAATTTAGTTTTGGAGTTAGTTAAAATTTATGGTTCACAAAGTATAGTAGCATCTATAGATTTTAAAATTAATCGAGGTAGTCCTCTTGTACTTATAAATAATGGTAAAACAGAACTTGACAAAGATCTAATAACTTATATCAGATATGTACAGGACTTAGGTATTGGTGAAATATACTTAAACTCGATAGATAAAGATGGAACTGGTTTTGGGTATGATTTCTCAACAATTAATAAGGTAATTGAATACATTAATGTGCCATTAATAATTGCAGGTGGGGCTGGTAATGAATTTCATCTAGCGGAAGGGTTAAAATTAGACAAAGTCAATGCAGTTGCGACTGCTAATTTATTTAACTTTTTAGGCGACGGATTACCAATTGCAAGAAAAAGTTTAATACAATCAGGTCTAAATATTGCTAAATGGATATTTTAAATTATAAATTAAAAAGAATCAAAAACGAATCAAAAAATGCAAAAGAACTTCATGAACGTAGAAAATTTAGTTATCAACTCGTTGATGATTATCACAAACGGTTCATTGATATTGATACAGGTAAGCTTTTAATTCATTTGCAGCAAGAGAGAAGTTGTCCTGTTTGCAATTCACTTGACAAGATACATATAATGGATAAGTCAGCAAGTACATATTATAAATGTAGCAATTGTTCAATGGTTTATTTGAATCCAATCTTAAATCCTTCTGCTACAATAGATTACTATACTAATCTTAATACTGGACAAGGTGATACTGTAAGTAATGACAGTAAATTTTACACTGAAATATATTCCCTAGGTTTGGATAGTATAGAAAAATTTATATCTAGAGGCTCAATCTTGGATATAGGATGCTCAACAGGTTTTTTCTTGGATTTAGCTCTAGAACGTAAATGGCATACTTCGGGTATTGAATTAGGGTTAGATGAGGCGGGTATTGCAGAAATAAAAGGGCACAGAATTTTTAAGTCTACTTTTGAGAGTTTAAGTCACGATGATAAATTTGATGCAATTACAATGTGGGATGTTCTTGAGCATATACCAGATGGTATTGATCAATTGAAAAAAATTAAAAATCACTTAAATCACAATGGAGTATTATTTTTTCAAATTCCTAACTCCGACTCATTAGCAGCTAAAATTTTAAGAGAATCATGTCGCATGTTCGATGGATTAGAGCATACTAATTTATATAATCCTGCTACTGTGGCTTTAATTGCTGAACAATGTGGTTTTGAAATTAAAGAAATAAAATCAGTTATTTCAGAAATTGCCGTAATAAATAATTTTTTAGATTATACAGATCTATATTTTGGTGAATCTCATTATAACAATAGGAAGATCTTAAACATTTTAGATGCTGATACTATTTATAAAAATAAAATTGGCTATAAATTACAAGTTGTTTTACAAAAAAAATAAATTATATGGATAAAACATTTCTAAAAAATTCACTTGAAGGCGAAAAAGAATATTTCAATGATTTAATTCGAAATAGAGTTACAAATAATAAAATACCATTAGAAGCTGATTACAGAAGAGCAACTTTTCATATACCTAAAAAAAACGACAAATGGAATGAAATTATAGACCCAAAAATGTTTAAAATTGTTGAAGGTAAATATCGATATGATATTTTGAATAGAGTTATTAAGAAATCTGGAAATGTTTTAGACATTTGTTGCGGTCCAGGAGCAACATCATTAGAATTGGCTAGACATGGATTAAATGTAAAAGGATTTGATTTAAGTAGTGAAGTAATAACAATGGCAAAAAAGATGAAAGATGAAAATCCATATTTAGATAATTTTGGATCATTAGAATATTTTTGTCAAGATATCAATTCGATAAATATTCAAGACGAAAAAAATATTTCAACAATAATTGGCATTAGTGCATTCCATCATATCTATGATCTCGAAAAATTTCTTAAAAATTGCTATAATACACTTGAGAAAGGTGGATTAATGATTACATTAGACGATATTGGTCATACAAAATTTGACCAATTTTTAAAAAATTGTTTACTATTCATTTTACCTAAATATGGTCTATCCTATAAAGAAAAATTCAAAAGATTATACAGGTATTTTTTTTATGGCAAGCCAATATCTAATGAAATGTTTTCACCTATGGAATTGTATACTTCTAAACACGGTGCAAGTATGAAAATAATTGAAAATTTTTGGTTTAATAAATTAAAGGTTGAGAAAGTTGTTTATTATGGTGCATTCTCAATTCAAGTATGTAATTCAATTAAAGGACCAGATTGGTTTAGATACAATGTTGCTAAAATTTTAACTTGCATAGATAGGATGCTAATTAAATTAAAAATTTGTAAAGGTTTTTATAGAATAATTTATTCCACTAAAGATTAAAATGAAAATAGTTGATTTACAACAAAAGTCTGCAAATATCGTTAAAGGACTTGGGGAAATACAAACTTCCAAAAACCAGGTTTTAAAAGATGAAATAATTTTTTATAATATTCCGATATGGGTTGCTGCTGAAACTACATTAGCACTTCATATAATTCCCAATTTATTATCACTAAGAAAAAAAAATAAATATTTTAAAATATTACTTCATTTAAAGATGTTCATTAAATTTTTTAAAAATATCTTTTTTTATAAACATTTACTTTTAGACACAAATAAAGTAAATATTGAAAATAGTTTATTGTTCATAAGCTTCACAGAATATATGAGAAGAGATATTTTCGATCCTTTAGATTTGTTTATAAGAAATGATATTAATAAATTTAATATAAATTATACTAAATTCAATTCTTCAAATAAAATAAATTTTAAATATTTAAAATATCTTTTAAGTTCTTATAGCATTAAAAATTTAAAAAAGTATTATACAAAACAAGAATACTTATCAAAAAATGAATTTCATTTTGTTATTAATTGGTTGTTTTTTGATTTTGTTTCAAAGTTTCACAATTATATAAAATTATCAGATTTATACTTTAAAAATTTTAGTCCAAAATCATTAATTACTTTAGATAATTCAGATCCACGATCAAGAATATTTTGTTTGGCAGCGAAAAGAAATAATATACCAATTTGCGAATTACAATATGGTAATGTAGGTGAAGATTCTGTAGAGTGGAATTTTTTCATTAATGATAAATTATGTGTATGGGGTGAGTATTTTAAATTATTTTTTATTTCTAATTTCAATATAGATAGCAATAAGATTGAGTTAACAGGCAGTCCAAGATTTGATTATTCTTTAAAAATCGAGAATCTAGCAGTAAAAAAATTTCAAAATCACAACAAAATTAATATTATTTATATTTCAACATATTCAATACCGGCTTATGACAAAATATGTAATAAAAATGATTTAATTAATTTTAAATATGAATTAATTAGTTTGATGAAAAAATATAAAAATATTAATTTTTTCATCAAGCCTCATCCATTAGAAGATGATAAAATATTTAAGTATTGCCAATTTAATAACGATAATATTATCCTGTTGGATAAAAAAATTAATCTTGTAAATTATTTGAAAGATTGTAATGCTATAATTTCTTTTGGTTCATCATTAAATTTTGATGTTATCAACCATAATAAAATGATTATTTCACCTATAATACCCAATGTTTATTGGTATAAAAATTTATTTGTAGAAAATAATTTATCAATTACGTTTAAATCATTTTTAGAATTGGAAAAAATATTTAATAATTTATTAGAAAATAAAATTTATAACAATTTTAAAAATAAAGAAGCTAAAAAGTTAATTTTAAGAGATAAAATAACATCTTCTGAATTAATTTTAAATGTATTAAAATCTTTAATAAAATAAAAATATATATGACAAGACAAATCCAGCTTTCAATTTGTATTGCAACACATAATCGATCTCTTTTTTTAAAAGAAGCTATAAGTTCTTTTGTCTCTCAACTAACTAATGAAATCGAAATAATCATTGTTGATGGTGCATCTACGGATGATACAAAACAAGTAGTCGAAAAATATTCTAGTGTAAATAATTCAATTAAATACCTTTATTTAAATGAGAAAGGTGGTATAGATAAGGATTATGATATAGCTTTACAAAATGCAAACGGAAAATTTTGTTGGTTATTTTCTGATGATGATATTTGCAAACCTGGTATTTTAATTTTTTTACTATCTTTAATTAAGAAGGATTTATACTCTCTTATTTTAATAAACGCAGAGTTATATAATTTTAATTTAGATACAAAATTTAAAAATTCAGCGCTTAATTTTGAGTCAGACCGTGTTTATAATATTGATAAAGAATCTCAAGTTAAATTTTTTGAAGATTGTACGGATTATCTGTCTTTTATCGGCTGTGTTGTTATAGACCGAAAGCTTTGGTTATCTAGAAATAGAGAAAAATATTATGGAACAGAATTTATTCATGTTGGTGTAATATTTCAAGAATTTTTACCCAAAAGTGTATATATAATCAGTGATCCTCTTATTCGAATTAGATTAAATAATGCTCAATGGGTGAAAAGGTCAATTTCTTTATGGATTTTAAATTGGCCAAAATTAGTTTGGTCTTTTAAAAATTTTAATAATATTTCAAAATCCAAAATAATTGCAAAAGAATCATTAAGTCAATATAGAAGATTATTATATTTTAGAGCAATCGGTTTATTTAATGCACAGTTTCATAAGGAAGTGATGAATTTAACTAATCCAAGTTTTTTTGTTTCATTAATCTCCTATATAATTTCTATACTAAATATTAAGTTATGTAATATATTTTATAGAATATACGCGAAACTATTAAACAAGCCTTGGATGCTAATTGAATTAAAGAAATATTCATAATTTGTTTACAGATAAATTCAATATAAGGATTTTTTATCTTATTTTATTTATTGTAGTTGCAGATTTTTTTTCTGAACCAGTATTACAGATTTATCCCTTTGATTTATCTAAATATGATACTTATAATAAAATTCTCATTACATTTTTATTTATTTTATTTTTTTTATCTTCATTTAAGAAATTTTCAAAAAACCTTATTTTAATTCTACCCTTTTTTATTTTTTTATTTGTTATATTATATGGCTTTTTAAGAGGTCTAATTACTAATGTGCTTATTAATGCAATAAATGATACATCTAGTTATTTGGCAATTATACTATTCCCTGCAATTATTTGTTTAAATTTAAAAGATATTAATAAAACTGTAAATAATTTTGCAGATATTTTATTAATTGTTTTGCTTTTAAAATTTATTGTATACGAAACCTTGTGTTATACTATTATTGGTTTCCCTTCTTGGAAAATTTTATTAAAACAATCTCCTTTACTATTATTCCCGTTTAGTATTTATCTTTCAAATTATTTGAATAGTATAAATAATAAAAGAAACATTATTTTACTACTTATTACAAGCTTTCTAATTATAACAGCGATGGCAAGAATGTTGTTTATTTCTGTTTTCTTTATTTTTTTAGTTTTCACTTTTAATAAATTAAAAAAGATTAAAAAAGTGTTACTAATATTTATTTTACTTTTAATAGCATTTTCTATATACCTTACTTTTTCGCAAATTGAAAATTTTACAGAAATTACCAATCATTTATATGGTGGAGATGTATATGTTAGAGGATTTGATTATCGAAAAATACAATTTCAAGTTTTAATAAATAGGATAATAGATCACCCTTTATCAGGAGTTGGATTTGGTTTTTATAACAAGGAATATTTAATTTATGGCATTTTTGCTAAACCTTATATATTAGAACTGGATTTAATAAATTTTATATCAAAAATTGGTATAATATTTTCAATTATATATTTCCTTAATTATTTACTTTTATTTTATCTTGTTACAAAAGTGAAAAATATAATTAATAAAGAAATATTTTTTGCAATGTTTTTATGTCTAATTGGTCTTTTAATTTATAGTATTGGACAATCTCTCCATCAAGGTTATTTATATTGGATTTATCTTTCAGTATTTTACAGTTTTCTTTTTTTAGAGCTAAAAGAGCAAAAAAAAATATATGGCCGAAATTAAAAAAAAAGTTTCTGTTTGTATTACTACTTGTAATGGTGAATTATATATTTTAGAACAATTAAAATCAATTTTACTTCAATTAGATGAGAAAGATGAGATAATACTGTCTGATGATTCATCAATTGATAAAACAATTGATTTAGTTAAATCTTTAAACGATCGCAGAATTAAAATATTTTTCAATAATTTTAAACACCATACCCCAAATTTTGAATTTACATTAACAAAAGCTTCTGGAGATTATATATTTTTAAGTGATCAAGACGATGTTTGGTTGCCTAATAAAATTAGTACTATGGTTTCATATTTACAAAGATTTAATCTTGTCGTTAGCGATTGTATTATTGTTAATGATAAATTAGAAACTATTAATAGTTCTATTAGATTATCTAGTAATCCAAATGGATTTATTACCAATATAATCCATAATAATTTTCTTGGATGTTGTATGGCATTTGATAGAAGCATTATTGAAATTGCAGTACCATTTCCAAGTGGAATTTTGTCTCATGAATCATGGCTAGGAGCTGTTGCAGGAATTTTTGGAAGAACAATATTTATAGATGATAAGTTAATATTATATAGAAGACATAATTTTAATAATTCAAATACACTAAATGGTAGTAACTTGTCATTTTTAAATAAATTAAAATATAGATTTTTTATAATTTTTAATATTCTTTTACGTAAAATAAAATTTTTATGAATAAACAATTTTTAAGAAACGTTAAAATTCTAAGTACTGGATCATATTTACCTAAACGTATTTTATATAATAATGATTTAGAAAAATTAGTTGACACCAATTCTAAATGGATAGAAGAAACCCTTGGTATTTATGAAAGACGTATTGCAGATAAATCTGAATTTACAAGTGATTTAGCTTCAAAAGCTGCATTAAATGCAATTGAATCTTCAGGATTAGGAATTAATGTAATTGATTTGATAATTGTTGCAACTGCAACTCCTGACAGAAGTGCACCATCTACTGCTGCAATTGTACAAGATAAAATTAAGGCTTACAATGCTGTGGCATTTGATATTTCTGCTGTATGTAGTGGTTTCTTATTTGCCATGTCTGTTGCTTCACAATATATTTCTTCAGGAATTTATAATAATGTTCTTGTAATTGGTGCTGATATATTCTCAAGAATTACAGATTGGACAAGAAGGGATGCTGTATTTTTTGGAGATGGTGCTGGTGCAGCAGTTTTAACTCATTCTAATTCTGATAATGGGTTTCTATCATTTAGATTGTATACAGATGGATCAGGTAAGTGGAATTTTACTGTTCCTGCTGGAGGCTCTGAAATGCCGGCTTCTGAAAAAACAATTACCAATGGATTACATTTTTTTCAGATGAATGGCAAAGCTGTTTATGAGACTGGTACACGAGTCTTGCCTTTAGCAATTAATCAAGTTTTAATAGATGCTGGGTTAAAAATAAATCAAATTGATTTTATGATACCACATCAGCCAAGTATAAGATTACTTAAAAAAACTGCTGAAACAATTGGATTACCCTGGGAGAGAGTTATGACAAATATGGGTAAATATGCAAATACATCAGGTGGCACCATTCCAATTTTATTAGATGAAGTGAATAAAAGTGGAAAATTGAAAACAGGAACAAACATATTATTCGCTGCAGTTGGTTCAGGTTGGACATATGGAGCTGCTATACTAAAATGGGAATAAAAGTAAATTAAATATGATTATAATAACAGGCGTATCTAAAGGAATTGGTAAGTTTCTCTTCGAAACATTTTCTAAATTTGATGAAGAAGTAATTGGAGTTTATAATAGTACAATACCTGACAATAATTTACAAAATTTATATAAACTTGATATTACAAATCACGATGAGGTAGAATATTTTTATACTTCTATTGAAAAAAATATTTCAAAAATTAAGTTAATTAATGCGGCAGGTACAAATTATAGTTCATTTGCTCATAAATCTGATATTAACCAATGGAAAAAAGTTGTAGAAGTTAATTTATTTGGAACATTTTTTATGACAAAATGTTTTTTAAATACGATGAGGCTACAAAATTATGGTAGAATTATAAACTTTTCCTCAGTAGTAGCTCAAAAAGGAATTCCTGGAACCTCAGCATATGCAGCATCTAAATCAGCACTATGGGGAATGTCTAAATCGATTGCAGAAGAAAATGCTTCAAAAGGGATAACAATAAATACATTAAACTTAGGTTATTTTAATATAGGAATGATTAATGAGGTTTCGAGTGAAGTACAGAATATAATAAAAAAACAAATCCCAGTAGGGAATGCATTTGGTGATCCATTAAATATATACAATGCTGTGAAATTTATTTTTGATTCACCTTATTTAACAGGGGCATCAATAGATATCAATGGAGGTTTATTTTAGGTAAGTATGAAAAAAAATACAACATTGGATAGATTTATATCTTTTTCTCCATATATAGAATTATTTTTTAGATGGTTTTACTGGAGAATAATATCACAAATTACGTTTGTAAACAAATTTTTAAACAAAAAGAAAAAAGTTGAAATAAAAATATTTGATTTTAATGAAATTTTAATTTTTCTTCAAAAGAATGGAATAAAACCTGATGACATAATACTTATTCATTCTTCATATAATGAACTAAAATATTGTGGAAAATCTCCAAATGAAATAATAGAAGAACTAAAGAAATTTGTTAATCAAGGAACACTAGTTATGCCTTCAATTAGAAAATTTTCCAATGAACCAAAAATAAAAAATATTTTAAAATATGATTACAAAGATGTAGTTACAAATTTTGATATTTATAAATCTCCAGTAATAACAGGAGCATTACCTTCTGTAATGCTTAATAGATCTGATGCAGTTATTAGTACATTTCCACTTAATAATTTAGTTGCTATTGGGAAACATAGTGAGCAGATGATGAGGGGTAACCTTGATGGTAAACTACCTGCACCTTGCGGTATCAATTCAGCATGGAAATTTTGTTTAGAAAAGGATGCTTGTATAATAGGTTTAGGTGTAGAGCTCGCATCATGTTTAACTATGATACATACTATTGAAGATTGTTTGGACCAAAAGTGGCCAATAAAGGATTGGTATAGAGAAAGGAAATTCAAAATTATTGAGAATGAAAAATTTCAATTTAAAACTATAAGAGAAAGAAAACCTATTTGGGGATCTTTACATTGGGCTGGTAGAACATTAGCTAAAGATTTAGTAAAAAATAATATTGTGAAATCAACTTCTATAAATGGTGTTATAGTCGAAGTTATTAGTTCAAAAAATTTAGAATCCTTTTTAAATTCAAAAAATAAAAATGGTTATCCTTATTTTTGTGTAAAAAAACGAAATATTGGAAATTCATAAAATATATAATTCTTACTACCCAGTAACTTTTTTAAGTCAATATGAGCTTTTGGTTTATAAAAGAGGTTCTTTATATAGTTTGAATTTAGTAAATTCAAAATCTATTTTTATTTGTAAAATAAAAATTGGTTTTTTAACTTACCTACTATCTTTTTTCCCTTTATTTGTGAGAATATTTAGATTAACTATTCGCTCTTCAATTGAATATAAAAAAGAGAGCCTATTAATATTTTCATTCAAAAAGAAAATATTTGAATTAAATCTTAAATCTTTTGAATTGAGCAAAGGTTTTGATTTAAAAAATTCTAGACCACTTAATTTTGAAGTAATAGAGGGTATATCTAATATTAAAGATGGTGTATATTTTGGTGAATATAAAAGCAATCCTAAAAAAAAACCAATATCAATCTATTGTCGATCAGGCGTTGATGACTGGAATATAGTTTATACATTTAGGAATGGTACAATAAATCATGTTCATAATATAATAGCTGATAATGTTAATGACATTGTTTATGTTTTAACAGGAGATTTTGGAGATAGTGCTGCTATTTGGTGTGTTCATGATAATTTTCATTTATTAGAATCCATATTAAAAGGAGAACAAAATTTTAGATCTTGTGTTGCTTTTCCGACATTAGGTGGTTTAATTTATGCTACCGATTCACCATTTTCCAAAAATTCAATTAGACTACTTTATAAGAATGAATATTCTAACTGGATCTCGACTGAAATATTTAAAATTAATGGGCCTTGTATTTATGGTGTTAAATTTAACAATGAGTTTGTTTTTTCAACATCGGTTGAAGGTGAAGGAGTCTCCTCCAATTTCTTATACAATTTATTTTCAATTAAAAGAGGCTCAGGTATAGTTGATAATTTTGTTTGTGTATATAAGGGTAATTTAAATATTGGTTTTCAATTAATTTATAAATCTAAAAAAGATAAATTACCCTTTTTATTATTTCAATTTGGAGTAATTTCTTTCCCAAATTGTAATATAGAAGGTCAATATTTGCCAATGTTTGAAATTGGAACTATTAATCATAATTTGTCTACTGTAGTTTTAAAAAAAAATATATATGAATAAAGTACTATTGATTACTGGTGGAACTGGATCTTTTGGCAATGCATTTTTAAATCGTTTTTTAAATACTCAACATTTCTTAGAAATAAGAATATTTAGTAGAGATGAGAAAAAACAAGATGACCTTCGTAAAAAAGTTAATAACAATAAAGTGAAATTTTATATTGGTGATGTTCGTGATCGTGATAGTTTGATCCCTGCAACTAAAGGAGTTGATTATATTTTTCATGCAGCAGCTTTAAAGCAAGTACCTTCTTGCGAATTCTTCCCTTTAGAAGCAGTTAAAACAAATATTATAGGAACAGACAATGTTTTAACAGTTGCTCAAGAACAAAATGTGAAAAGAGTTGTTGTGCTAAGTACAGACAAGGCAGCCTACCCAATAAACGCCATGGGTATGTCAAAAGCATTAATGGAAAAAGTGATGGTTGCAAAATCAAGAATTTTAGATTCTAATAAAACAATTTTTTGTGGAACTAGATATGGTAATGTTATGGCTTCACGAGGCTCGGTAATTCCCTTATTAATAGATCAAATAAAAAAAAATAAGGCATTGACTCTAACTGATCCGAATATGACTCGTTTTATGATGACATTAGAAGATGCAGTTGATTTAGTTCTCTATGCTTTTGAGAATGCGAATCAGGGTGATTTGTTTGTTCAAAAAGCTCCTTCTGCAACAGTTGGTACTTTGGCCCAAGCCTTAATTGAATTATATAAATCTTCGAGTGAAATTAAAGTGATTGGAACGAGACATGGTGAAAAATTATATGAAACTCTTGTTAACAGAGAAGATATGATTAAAGCCCAAGATTTAGGAGATTATTATCGAATTCCTGCTGATAAGAGGGATTTAAACTATGAACAGTATTTTTCAGAAGGCATGCCTAATATTTTTAATCTTAATGAGTATCACTCTCACAATACTTCTATTTTAGATGTTGATGGAATGAAACAGTTGTTATTAAAGCTTCCAATCATTCGAAAAGATATTCTGGGAGAAGTAGGAGCTATTCAATATTCATATTAATTATGATTAAAGTTGGTGTAACAGGTTCAAATGGTTTTATAGGATGGCACTTATGTCGTTCATTAGAACTATATACTAATAAATTTGAATTAATTGAATTCAAACGAGATTGGTTTAATGAAGACATAAATCTTGATTCTTTTGTTTTAAAATGTGATGTAATAATTCATTTAGCAGGACTTAATCGTCATAGTGAAGAAAGTGCCATATTTAACACAAACATTAGCTTGGCTGAAAGATTAATTGAGTCTTTTAAAAGAACAAATTTTAAGGGTCAAATTATATTTTCCTCATCAATTCAGGAAGAGAGGAATAACGTATTTGGTAATTCAAAAAAAGCTGCAAGAGAGTATTTTTCTAATTGGGCAAATCAATCTAGTGCCTCTTTTCATGGACTAATAATACCAAATGTATTTGGTGCATTTGGTCTGCCATTTTACAATTCGGTTGTTTCTACCTTTTGTCATCAGTTAGTTAGTAACGAATTTCCCAAGATTGAAACTGATGTGACACTCAATCTTATTTATATTAATGATTTAGTACAAAAAATCATTAATATATTTAATACTGAAACTAATGATAATTTTATAATTAATCATACTGATAGATATAAGGTTTCTGAAATACTTGAGCTTCTGATTTTTTTTAAAAAAAAATATTTTGAAAATGGTGAAATACCTTCTTTTAAAAATCAATTTGAAATAAATCTGTTTAATACTTTTAGATCTTATTTTAATTTGAACACTCATTTCCCAATTAAGTATAAAAACAATATTGATGAAAGGGGAAATTTCGTTGAGATAATAAGATTAGAAACTGGAGGACAGGTTTCTTTTTCTACTACAAAAATAGGTATCACAAGAGGAAATCATTTTCATACTCGAAAAATTGAAAGATTTTCAGTAATAAAAGGGGAAGCACTAATCCAATTAAGAAAAATTGCAACATCAGAAGTAATTGATTATTATTTATCAGGAGAAGAGCCTGCATATGTAGATATGCCTATTTGGCATACGCATAACATTAAAAATATTGGTGAAGAAGATTTATATACAATGTTTTGGATCAATGAATTTTATAATGAAAATGATTCTGACACTTACATTGAAAAAGTTTAAATAAGTTAATAAATGAGTCAGCGATTAAAAGTAATGACTGTAGTTGGTACAAGGCCTGAAATTATTAGATTAGCTAGGGTAATGAATGCTTTAGATAAATCAGAGGCAATCGAGAACATTCTTGTTCATACTGGTCAAAATTATGATTATGAATTAAATCAAATATTTTTTGATGACTTACAAATTCGCAAACCGGATTATTTCTTGAATGCCGCAGGAGCAACAGCAACTGAAACTATTGGAAGGATTCTAATCAATATCGATCCCTTATTAGAAGAAGTAAATCCTGATGCATTTTTGGTATTAGGAGATACTAATAGTTGTCTATGTGCTATCCCAGCTAAAAAAAGGCATATTCCAATTTTCCATATGGAAGCGGGTAATAGATGTTTTGATCAAAGAGTACCTGAGGAAACAAATCGTAAAATTGTAGATCATATTGCGGATATAAATTTGACATATAGTGATATTGCAAGAGAGTATCTTCTTCGAGAAGGATTATCGGCAGATAGAATAATTAAAACAGGTTCACCCATGTTTGAAGTTCTAAATCATTATTTGCCATCAATTAAATCCTCTAAAATTTTAGACCATTTGCAGTTAAAACGTAACAAATATTATGTAGTTTCGGCTCATAGAGAAGAAAATATAACTAGTGAAACTAACTTTAGGTGTTTAGTTTCATGTTTAAACTTTGTGGCTGAAAAGTATAATTTACCCATAATTGTTAGTACGCACCCTCGAACAAGGAAAATGATTGATACAAAAAGAGTTTTTTTACATAAAAACATTCAGTTATTAAAGCCCTTAGGCTTTATTGATTATAACGCATTACAACTAAATTCTAAAGCAGTTTTATCTGATAGTGGTACAATTTCTGAGGAATCTTCAATTTTAAATTTCCCTGCATTAAATATTAGACAAGCTCATGAGCGCCCTGAAGCGATGGAAGAAACTTCTGTAATGATGGTAGGATTGAAACCTGATAGAATAATTCAAGGCTTGATTATGCTTGATTCTCAAAAAAGTGGGAATGAGAGGTCATTTAGAAATGTGTCAGATTACTCTATGCCAAATGTTTCTGATAAAATTGTTAGAATTATAATTAGCTATGTGGATTATATTAAAAGAGTTGTCTGGTCTGAATAATGAAAATCCTTTTTTTGACATTAGCTAGAATATATAGTATTGAAGATCAAGGAATCTATCAGGATTTATTAAGAAAATTTAGAGACAATGGTCACGAATTGATTATTGTTAGTCCAACTGAAAGAAAATACGGAAACAAAACTAGATACTTTACCGAAGCAGGTGTGAAAATCTTGAATGTATGGACTACAAACATTCAAAAAACAAGCAAAATAGAAAAAGGGTTTACAACAATTTTTTTAGAATTTTATTATTTAAAAGCAATTAAAAAGTTTATTGAATATACTGATGTAGATTTGATTCTATATTCTACTCCTCCTATTACATTGACAAATCTTATAAAGAGATTAAAGAGAGCATCAAATGCAAAAACATATCTACTTTTAAAAGATATTTTTCCTCAAAATGCTGTAGATCTTAATTACTTTAAATATGGGGGGTTTTTATATAAATACTTTAGAAGTAAAGAAAAATATCTTTATAAAATTTCAGATTTTATCGGTTGTATGTCACCAGCTAACCTAAATTATTTAAAAAAAAATAATCCAGATCTTGATAATAATAAGCTAGAAATAAATCCAAATACTATTGATGCTTCAAAAAAATCTATCGGTTCTAATTTTGATATATATAATAAATATAATATACCAAAAGATAAAATAATTTATATTTTTGGAGGAAATTTAGGTGCACCACAAGGAATAGAATTTCTAAAAAAAAATATTGCATATTGTAAACCTATAAGTGAAGCATTCTTTCTCATAATTGGCGATGGAACTGAATATCAAAATTTTAGTAATTGGATAGAAGATCAGAATATAACTAATGCTATACTCATTAATGAGATACCTAAACCTGAATATGATGAAATAATTAAACTTTCTCATGTAGGTCTGATATTTTTAAATCCTCAATTTACAATACCTAATTTCCCATCCCGTATTTTAAGTTACATGCAAAACTATTTACCAGTAATATGTGCAACTGATTCAGTAACAGACATTGGGAAAATAGCAGTTGAAAATAATTTTGGATATAATTGTCTAACTTATGATTCTGAAATTTTTTTTAAATATGTAAATAAATTGTTAAATAAAGACTTAAGAACTAAGATGGGGGATAATTCCTATCGCTTTTTAATTAAAGAATATAATACTGATATTTCATATAAGAAAATTGTAAATAAATTAAATTTATAGTGAAAAATATTTTAGTGACAGGCGCAGGTGCAGTTTTAGGACAGGGAATATTAAGAAGTTTACAAGAATTTCCTGATAATTTCTTTATACATACTGCAGATCCTGATCATAGATCTTCAGGACACTTGTTGGGAAATAAAGCTCATTTAGTTAAGATGGCTAAGGATCCTGATTATTTAATTTCAATTGAAAATATAATTAACACAGAAAATATTGATATTATTCTAATTGGTACAGATACAGAATTGCCAATTTTTTCATTAAATAAAAAAAGACTTGAAGGAAAATATGGTGTTATTATTGTTGTTTCAAGTTTAAATGTGATAGAAATCGCAAATAATAAGTTTTTAACTGCCAATTTTCTTAAGGATAATGGATTCCCATATCCAATTTCATTTATGTCATATGATCAAGATGGAATAAGGTTATTAAAAAATTTAAATTCTTATCCGTATTTTGCTAAGCCTATAGATGGTGCTAGATCAATTGGTGTTGAAATTATATATAATGAAAAAGATTTAAATCGTATTTCCTCTTATAATAATAATTTAGTTATACAAGAGTATATTTCTGAAATAGATGGCGAATTCACCTCCGGATGTTTGGTATTTAATGGTAAATGTGTTGCAGTTGTAACATTAAAGAGAGATTTGAGAGATGGTAATACTTATAGAGCTTACTATAAACAAGAGTATGAAATTTATAATAATTATATCTCTAGTGTTGCTGAAAAATTAGGTGTAGATGGGCCATGCAATTTTCAATTCAGAGTTAAAGACGGAAGACCAATAATATTTGAAATTAATTCCAGATTTAGTGGTACAACTCCTTTACGTTTCATATTTGGTTTTAATGAAGTAATTGCATGTATAAATTTTTATCTTTATAAAAAAAATATAAATCAATTTAATTTAAAACCTGGTGTTGTACTGCGCGCTTGGTCGGATCTCTTTGTAAGTGAGCAAGATTTAGAAAGACTTAAAACAGACAAATTTTTAAATAATCCCTCTTCAATTTATTATCCGTTTAAAAAAGAATGAAAACAGCAGCAGTTATTGGAGCAAATGGATTCCTTGGAAGTTTTTTAATCAAAAAATTACTCTCTGAAAATATAAAAATTATTTCTGTTTTTAATTATAACAGAAATAACCTTTTGTCTAATGTCTATAATATTCATAAAGAAGAATTTTTGAATGGAGGCCATGATGTTGATTTTATATATTTCCTTGGCGGTAACTATACAAATTCGCATAGTCAACTTATCGAACTTAATTTTGAATTACATATGTATATTATCAAATATCCAAATGCTAAATTTGTCTATATATCTAGTACTAATGTATACGGCTTTCATAATGAAAAAATAACAGAGTTTTCCTCTTTTAATAATCCTTCATTATATGCTAGATTTAAACTAGCTGGAGAATTTCTAATATCAAGTCTCAGTAGATATTCAATTATTAGGCTTACATATTTATACGGTCCCGGGATAACTAACTCTTCGTTTTTGCCTACAATAATTCAATCAGCGAAAATAAATAATGAAATTATATTAAATGGTGATGGAACAAGATTTCAAGATTATCTTTATATAGAAGACGCCGTTGATTTATGTTACAAAGCAGCTAGTTCTTCAAGAAATGAAATTTATTTAGGAGCTTCCGGTGATAAAATATCTAATATTAAAGTTGCAACTATAATATCTAGTAAATTAGGTTGTGATATTAAATTTATTGGTCAAGAAAAAGGTAAATCATATAGTTTTGATCCCCAAAAAACATTTTCAATTTTAAATTGGAAGCCTAAAGTAGATTTCAATACAGGTTTAACAAGAATGTTAGAATGAGGTATTTAATTTGTGGTGATATACATGGTAATTTACCTGCATTAGAATTGATGTTTATAAAAGAAAAAGGTAATTACGATCAATTTATTTGTCATGGAGATGTAGTTAATTATGGCCCATGGAGTGATGATTGTGTTCTTTTACTAAATACAATAGGAAATTCAATTTTATTAAAAGGTAATCATGAAAATTATTTTATAAGCGGATTTTATGACGGCAACAATGAAATTGCAAAATCATTTTTTAATTTTTGTTATAACCGATTCACTCAATTTGAATTACTTAAGCGATATAAAGATACATTTGAGATTAAAAAATTTAAGATACAACATACAATATCAGATAAGTATATATTCATTGATACAAGAATTGACAATCTTGACCGAGACTACATAATTGGTCATTCTCATCAACAATTTAATAGACTAATTGGAGATAAAAGAATTATAAATACTGGAAGTGTGGGCCAAAATAGAACTTTTATAAATTGTATAGAATATATAATTTACGATGATACACAAAATCTCATCACCTTACGAAAACAATTATACAACCATAAAATTATAGTCGATAAATTAAAAAGTGAATCCTATCCAGAGATTTGTATAAATTATTACAAAAGTAAAAAAATATTTTAAAGTGAATTCTAAAATCTGGCTTTCACCTCCTCATATTGGTTTAAATGAACTAAAATATGTTAATGAGGCTTTTGCAACTAATTGGATTGCTCCATTAGGTCCTCATGTAAATGAATTTGAAAATGGACTTCAGAAGTTGACAAAATCAAGTCATGTTGCAGCATTATCTTCGGGAACGTCAGCTATCCATTTAGCATTGATTCTTTTAGGAGTCAAGGCTGGAGATACAGTATTTTGTCAATCTTTTACATTTTCTGCATCAGCTAATCCTATTTTATATCAAGGAGCTATTCCTGTTTTTATTGATTCCGAGATTGATACGTGGAATATGGACCCTATTTTATTAAAAGTTGCTTTAGAAGAAGCAAAACATAATAACAAATTACCTAAAGCAATCATTCCTGTACATTTATATGGAATGCCTGCTAAAATGAATCAAATTCTTTGGATTGCGAATGAATATGGGGTGCCTGTAATTGAGGATGCTGCCGAGGCACTTGGATCAAATATCGCTTATAAACCTTGTGGTAGTTTCGGTTTTTTTGGTGTTTTGAGTTTCAACGGAAATAAAATTATTACTACATCTGGTGGTGGAGCATTAATTTCTGAGAATGCTGAATTAATTGAAAGGGCTAGATTTCTTGCAACACAAGCAAGAGATTTAGCTCCTCATTATCAACATTCTCATATTGGGTATAACTATAGAATGTCAAATGTATTAGCTGGAATTGGTAGAGGTCAATTAGAGTTATTAAGCGATCGTGTTACGGCACGAAGAAATAATTTTGTAAAATATATGAAATATTTTACAAAACAAAATAAAGCTGGATTTCATATTCAGTTTCAAGAGGAGCCTAAAAGCTACTACTCTAATCGATGGCTTACTTGCATTTTAGTTGATCCTCTTTATAACAATGGATTAACTAGAGACGACATTAGATTAACATTGGAATCAGAGAATATTGAATCACGTCCATTATGGAAGCCAATGCATCAACAACCTGTATTTTCATTTACTAAGAATTATCTTAATGGTGTTTCGGACAAGTTATTTGAACATGGCCTTTGTTTACCAAGTGGTTCAAATTTAACTGAGAATGAATTTGAAAGAATTTTTAAGTGCCTAGACATTTTATTTAAATAAATTAAAAAAATAATGTATGTTAAATACATAAAATATAATATTGATTTTATATTTTCTTTATTTTTTCTTTTAATACTTTCCCCTATTATTATTTTAGTATCAATTATTTTATTTTTTACAAATAGTGGTAACATTTTTTTTATACAAAAACGCATTGGATATAAACATAAGGAGTTTAATATAATTAAATTTAAGACAATGAGAGATGTTCAAATTGGATTAAATGAAACAATAACAGACAGTCAAAGATTAACTAAGATAGGTAAAATTATTAGAAATTATTCTGTTGACGAAATTCTACAGTTTATTAATGTAATCAAAGGAGAAATGAGTATTGTTGGCCCAAGACCACTACTTCCTAAATATATGAAATTTTATTCAAAAGATGAATTATTACGTCATAATTTAAAACCTGGAATAACTGGTTGGGCGCAAATTAATGGACGTAACTTGATTACTTGGAAAAAAAAATTTCAATATGATATTGAGTATATTGAAAGAGCTAGTTTTTTATTTGATTTAAAAATTATTTTCTTTTCATTTTTTATTGTTTTATTTAAAAAAGGAGTAAATAATAAAAATAACTTAATAACAGCTGAATACGACGGTAATAATTAATATTTTTATCCAAATTTCCTTAATTTTACGTTATGAATAATTATTCAGAAAATAATAAAACTATTTGCGTTCTTGGCTTAGGTTATGTTGGACTTACTTTATCAGTTGTATTATCAGAAGTTGGATTTAATATAATTGGAGTTGATAAAAATAGGCAAGTCATTGATTCTTTAAAAAAGGGGAAATCACATTTCTATGAAATAGGATTAGAAGAATTATTATCCAAACTTTTAATAGATAAAAATCCACCAGTTTTTGATTATAAAAT
>Ga0194129_10001348_pt1 | contig 40806 bp, 30 predicted proteins | sample TA2KigCa35mmetaG_FD_150862 | JGI IMG/M metagenome (GOLD analysis project Ga0194129, IMG submission 150862) | Freshwater microbial communities from Lake Tanganyika, Tanzania - TA2015038 Kigoma Deep Cast 35m | ecosystem: Environmental > Aquatic > Freshwater > Lake | place: Tanzania: Lake...
CACCTCTGTGTAATATTAAATAAAAAGAAAAAGAATGAAACCTTGTATCATGCCTGTTATTTGTAAATACAATTTTATATGTACAAATACATGTATTGGATTAGATTATTTACATGGGGAAGCGGACCAAGTTGAAACCGGCACCAAGACCGAGACCCTGGCGAGCAGATGACCCGGCAGAAGGGATGAACACATCAAGGATGCTGAATGTGGCAGCAGCAATGAGGGCAATGATAACAATCTCCTCAACATTTAGAGCCTTTCTGGGGACAAGAAGAGCGACAATAGCGACGACAAGACCTTCAACAAGGTATTTAATGGCACGTCTAACGAGTTCGGCGAAATCAAGCATATTTGCTATATACTATATTTAACAAAATAATGTAAATGAAATACAAAAAATATTGCTAAATCGATGCTAAATATAATCTGTGTTCAAAACATATAAAACAATATTCTTTAGTAATTTATAATACAATTATCGAAACATATGTATCCTCGTAAAACGTTGCCAAATGGTCAAAAAAACCCTAAATATGTAGATGTGAATGATGAAGATCCTCCTATTGCAGGTCAAAAGTTTGCATGCATGTCTTTTATTTCTCCCGACAAGATTCTAAAGAAACGCGAAGAGTTCCTTTTTAACCAATTTGTGAAGCAATGGGATTTAACCAAGTCTATGGAGAAGTTTGTTGATTTCATTCATTTTATTTCGTTTAAGTACAATTTGAATGCAGATGAGGTTATGGGAGATCTTCGCGAGTTTAATGAAGAGGAGGGACCCAAGCTTCGAGAATCCTCTGTAGAAGACGATTTCAAAAATTTCTTGGACAAGAATGAGGATCGCCTAAATGCGGTTTTTAATAAGGAGAATTCGTTTCAGACCTCTGTTCGAGGTCTTAAGATTCGAGGTGTATTTTCCTCTCAAGAGGAGGCAGAGATGAAGTGCAAGAGTATTCGTGAGTATGATCAGAACCACGATATCTTTGTGGGTCCTGTTGGTGTTTGGATTCCATGGGATCCCGATGCCTACAAGACTGGAAAGGTTGAATTTATGGAGGAGGAGCTTAACCAGCTACACCATGAGAAGATTAAGAACGAGGCAAAGGCGAAGCAGGAGTTTGAGCAGCGTATTCGTGATGCGAAGAAGAAGGCGATCGAGGAGAATATTCAGCTTGCAGAGAAGAGTGGCAATGTTCTTACCCAGACAATGGATGAGAATGGCAATCTTGTTGGTGTGAAGGAGACTGTCGATTTCGAGTCGCGCGAGGCAGCGGAGGCGGATACCACAGAGGTGAATAACCAGATCGTGAAGGATGCGATTTCCCGCGCATCAGATAATGTTGTTAGCGACGATTCATAATTCATATTATGATAATAATAAAAATGTTATATTTTATTTGATAACTTAGAGAAAATATCATTTTTAAAAAATGAGATAAATACAACGTGCAATATATTATTAGTATAAACATAAAGATTATTAAACTATACAATGGATTTTACTGATACAACAAATGCATCTATACCAGAGGTTATTGAGAATGATCCCCCTACTGCGGCTACGATGAATGATCGAAAATATGTATCTTCTGAATCAAATTATACTATGACGGATGAATTATTGGAACATGAAAAACATACCAATCAAAATGATAATTGGAATAAATTAGATAAGACAATGAAGTTGCAGAAACTATATACTTATGCAGATATATATGCAGAAAAGAATAATCTTTCAAAGGAACAACTTTCGGCATTGAAACTCTTTTTCAGAGATGCGACAGAAAAGGGAAAATTTCAAAAGGCAAAAGATGTTGTATATAATAAGACCACGCATGAAATAGATGATATTCTTTCTCTTCATTGGAATGACACTACTCATAATTTCACATTAAGAAATTTGGATACGAAAAAAGTATCTCTTCTTAAGTCATTAACTCCGAAAAGAGTAACCACCAAAAATATAAAACCAGGAGCGGCATCTGCATCTAAGTTATGTATTGTGGATGAAGATCATAATTCGTAAAATTCATAAAGTTGAAACTAATTAAAAAATGATATAATATATACTTGATATTCTATCATTATAAATAATAACTAATATAATAAAAATGGATTTTGATTTAAATGATAGCGATTCGGAATCGGAGTCGGATTCTATCTGTTTAGATAATCAAGTAAATACTATTATGAATGAAATTGATTTAACATTCAATATGGCACTAGGAGATATAGAACAAGATAATCAAAGCGACAATGATTCATTATCAGTATCATCCTCTGCATCAACCCAAGCATGTTGGATAGATACAATGAATGAAGATGATATATATAATTTGGAATATACAGTCCTGGATATGATGAATGATTATATTGAATGCGAAATGGAAAACCTGTATATGGCATCCTTTCAAGATACTATGATACGTGATATTATTGATATGGTTGTGATCCAATTGAATGGTATGGGAATAGATGTAGATGACGATGATGACGATTTGGAAGAATTTGTCCAACGTATGTATAATGAATTAACAATTACGAATCCTGCACTAATTGCTCGATCTCAGCCAACTTTTACTCCCGAACTATTGATGCAATCTGAAAAACAAATCATTGATAAAAAATTAGAGGATCTTTATAATAATGAGGGACATAAATACAAACAAAGATCTCGTGAGTGGTATGAGTATCGAGCAGGTCTCATTACGGCAAGTAATTTATGGAAGGTGTTTTCAACCAGTCAATCTGTGCAAAATAGTTTAATTTATGAAAAATGCAACCCATTTGTAATGTCATCCAGTTTAACTCAGACTATAGATGAAGATGAATCATCATCATCTCAACCTCAATCTATGCAACCCTTGCATAATTCAGTGAATACACGTACTCCATTTCATTGGGGGAATAAATATGAACCAATAAGTATAAAAATATATGAACAAAAATATAAAACTCGTATTGCAGAATTTGGATGTATTCGACATCCAATATATCCATTTATTGGAGCATCTCCCGATGGTATTAATGTTGATCGCGAATCGACGAGATATGGAAGAATGATTGAAGTTAAAAATATATATAATCGTGATATTACTGGAATCCCAAAAGATGAGTATTGGGTGCAAATGCAGTTTCAAATGGAGACATGTGGATTAACTCAGTGTGATTTTATAGAAACGCGATTTAAAGAGTATTCCAGCGAATCTGAATTTTATGAGAATGAATTTGTCCATGAGACTCGTGGAGTAATCTTGTATTTTGTGGAAAGAGAATCGATGCTAGTGGGGAATATAAATCCATATTATGTCTATATGCCATTATATAGTTCTCTTGAAAAAGAACATGTGGATCAGTGGATATCCATTCGAAAAGATTCTATGAAATCGAATTATCATCTGTATGAGGTTATCTACTGGTACTTGGATGAATTTTCATGTGTTCTTGTAGAATTAAATAAACCGTGGATTGATCATGTTATTCCCAAAGTAGAATCCTTTTGGCAAATTATTTGCAGGGAGAAAATAACTGGATATGAACATCGTGGGGCAAAGAAACGTGCATCTACTACAAAGGAAGACGCTCAAAATACAAGTTCAAATAGAATCTGTCTTATTAAACTCGATTCTGACGGGAATCCCTTGTCATAAGATTATATACATAATAGAGGAAATATGTATATATAATCTATAATGGAAGATCGTTCAATAAATAAGTTAAACGATGTTATCATCGATGCAATCAATGAATATAGCGGAAAATGGGTATATGATTATCGAGTTTTAGACAAATCCAATCACACATACTATTTGAAGATTTCTGGGGATATGAATTCGCAAGAGGAGAACTTGGAATCACTTCATTTTTTTAGGCATTATCTAGAAGAAGAAGGGGAAGAAGGTAAAATGTTAGTAATAAATGAGATGAATACTAATTTGAAAAAAAGACAGGAAACACCGATACAAGTTCTAGATATACAAATACGTGATATTACTTTGGAGGAAGCGCTCTCAATGGCAAGACATCCTCATTTTTCGTATTTATCATTAACGTTTGATAGTATTGAAGAAGAAATTTCAGAATGGGATACTGGTATTCATAAACTTATTGTTATTACATACGAAACATATACTAATAAAAGAAAACGACAAGAGTATTATGATTATCCTATTAAAATGAGAAGAACAAAGGGAGGAAAGGGCACACAAATAAAGAAAGGAAAGAAAAGAGTAAGAAAAGGCAAAACAATAAAGATAAGGAAAGAATATTAGAAAGATATCTAGTATAATGTGTGATATATGATGCGTTTTATGATACAAAACCACATGTGTTTAACAAATATACAAAGAAAAATGAAACCGAATTCAGAGATAAATATAAATAAATTAGTTTTTATAAATAATGCTATTGAATCTGGATGGACCGTTCGAAAAAAAGGAGATAGCTATGTATTTACGAAAAAACATGAAAACAGAAGAGAAGTATTTATGGAAAATTATTTAGAAAAATTCATAAGCACAAATATTGTAAATTCCATTTGTTTGAAGTGAAATGATTGAATAATCAAAAATAATAATAGATTTCATTTTCATTTATTATTATTTGACATTTATTTTATTTTGCAGGAGGTGTATCTGCATCAAAAATACTGGGGTCATATGCAGGAGCGACAGGTATTGGTGCTTGAGGATGCACTGTTGTCGGATTGCGTAATATACCTGCCAATGGCATGATTGGTTGATTATTGTCTGGGCGAACATATTTTTTGGGTGATTTAAATGGAGGTGGTACTGCATCTGTATAATTTCTAACATATGTTTTCATATATTCAGATATGTTGGATGAAGTAGAGGGATTGAATGCGTGTGTTGAAATACGTGTATCTATTTTTTGTTTTTTGGTTGCAACCTCTGTGGTCGTCGGTGGTATAGGAGGAGCAACCTCTTTGGTCGGTGGTACAGGAGGAGCCACTACACTCGTCTCTACGGGAGGCGGAGGTTGCGATATTGAAATATCTGGCTCATATCTTATGGGCGTAATTCCATCTTCGTATATATGAAGTGTTCCTAATTTTGTATAATTCTTTGATATATATATACGTTGAAGATCGCTTGATGCGCCGGCTACTAACGATGTTAATCCATGAAATGCATCTGAAATATTATTAACTCTATTCTTTGAGAAAAATCCTTCCTCCAATAATTCCGGAGTACTATAGCTTCCATTGAATATTACTTTGTCAAATATATTCTTATTTGCATGTCTATACTGAGGGGTTGCACCATAATGAGGATGAAACCCGAGTTTCATTGCCCGTAAATCTGCGCTCATATTTCGTTGAGTACTATTAATAAACATTTTCGGATTTCCAAATAAAAATTTGAATCCGTCTCCCGCACCACAAGGCGTTGGGCATGAAACTTTACATAATGTATCAAATATTTTTGCACTATTATTTTCTTCCGATTCGTAAAAATAACAACGACCATAATCAATCATGTAGGCAAGACGATTATAATAGTAATTAATGATGCTCCCATCATTCATATAATACTTGAATTCGATGTATTTAAAATTCCCAACGGAATAACATAATATATTATCAAGATGTAAATCATAATGTGTAAAATGATTACGTAAGCAGTGTAATGTGAAATATATTTGATGTAGGCATAGTATTGTATGCTGTATTATACCGAAATCAGAGACAATTTCAGATAGTGTTAATGAATCCTGTATATGTTGCGTTAGTACTGCATATTGTAGTGGCTTAGAACAAGCTTGATATAATAATTCATGGTTTATTGGATCTACATCAATACGTTTCCATTCTACCGATTCCAAATCATCCTTATTTTTAATTGCATCTTTGCTCATATGCATCATATGATAAGATACTTCATCCTCATATTGAATAAGTGCATAGGTTTGCATAATACAAGGATAAAATTTGGACATCTTGTTCAAATACTTGCCAACAATATATTCATACACCAAACTATCTGCGCCATGTTTTAAACTTGATTTCAGAATAGCATGCGACTTGTATCCATCGCGTTCATATTGGATTTTATTTACGAATCCATTTTTGGAAGGCGGTACTTTTTCAATAGGGAGAATTGGTAGTTTGATGTATTCCTTATTTGTATATCCATCAAAAAAGTCATATATTTTTTTTTGCTCTATGCCAAATGCAATACATGTTTTTGAATCACTGCATATATTTTTCAAAAATAACGATGTACGACGCTCAGATACACTCGGAGTTCTCATAAACTTCTGTATTGTTTTGGCCGCAGTACTTTCTTTTGTATTTGTGCCTCCATTTTTGATAGTCTTTTGTTTTTTTTTATTTCTAGATTTTTGTTTATTTCTAGATAGATATTTTGTTGTTTTCATGCGTGCCTATACATTTACGAAATATATATTATATTTTGTAGGATACCTAAATAATATATAAATATAGTTATGATATTATACATAAATGATTACGACAACTTTGGGCAACGGTAGATTAGGAAATCAGATTATAAGAAATTTGGCAGTTAGTATATTATCACAAAAACACAATTTAAAAGTGTCCTATGTTAGTGAAGATTTAATAAAAAACTTGGGAATTGATTTGTTTAGTGGAGATAATACATACACAAGTATTGAATATTTGACAGATGATAATTATTTTACAATTTATAATGCTGATTCTATAAATTATAATTTGGATCCAAATAATTTTTATTTCCAAACGAAAGAAATTACTAATTTCATATATAATTATTTACATACAGATGCAATAAAGACGAATATTATTAAAAATAACAAATTTAGCGAGCGATACAATAATAATAATGATTTATTTATTCATATACGTCTAACTGACGTGAAGAATTACAATCCAGGAATTCATTATTATATAAATATGATTAACATGATACCATTTGATAAATTGTATATATCCACTGATGATACAAAAGATCCTATGATAAAAACCTTATTTCATTTATATAGGTCCGCCAAAATTGTCAATCTTGATGAAATAGCTACATTTCAATTTGCAAGCACATGTAAGAATATTGTACTATCTCATGGATCATTTTCTGCGGTGATTGGGTATTTGGCATTCTTTTCGAATATATATTATCCTGAATATGAAGAAAATAAAATATGGTATGGAGATATGTTTTCTATAAATAATTGGATTAAGGTAAGTCTGAAATAAATGATTTTTGTATTCACATTATTTTGTATTATCATAATCTCATCTTACATACTTTTATGTTTGGGTCGGGAATCAAATCTTCTTCGGTTGCAACAAACGACTCGATGGTTGTTGTTGTAATGCAATTTGATATTGCCTCTTGTTGTTCTTGAATGCGATTATAGAATGCGACCACTTTAGGATTTGCCTTGATTTTCTCAGGCTGGAAATTCAATAGATAGAGCCCATCTAAAGATTTGATTCGCGATAATGCGACATATATTTGTCCATATTCAAATACGGTATGTCCAATATCCATTTCTGCCATATCCATGGTTGCCCCTTGAATCTTATGTATGGTTAATGCCCATGCAAGACGTAGTGGAATTTGATGAACGGATATTGTTGGATACATCTCCGATTGCCATGCAACTGGGTTCATTGGCATTTTAACACCATTTGCGAACTGAACAATAGGAATCGCATTCGATACTGAACCTACTATATCTATAATAACGCCATGCGTACCATTACATATTCCTGTTTCTAGACTTATATTTTTAGTGCACATAACCAATGCTCCCACCTTAAATTGAAATAGTTGTTCTGCTTGCATACTATTGGTAAGACTCTCCAATTCTTTTTCGATTTCAGATGCATTTAATGCATGGCATTCGCGTAGAAGGCTTGCCGGAATAGGAGTGCCAGCGTCAATATATTTGTTGTTTGTTGTACATGTGATATATTTTGACTCATAGCATGGACTATCTATTTTGGAAAACATGAGTTCGTTAATATACTCAGCCTTGTTTCGTAAGGCAAACAATTTGGTGGGAGCACATCCGTAATTATCATCTGGATTGTATTCTCGACGCACATAGGATCCTCGCAGAAGATCAATATATTCGGGAGACAATGATCCCTTTCGCACTTGAGATAATATATCGATATAAGTAGGATCATTTTGTCGAAAAATGGTTTTCAGTTCCACGATATTTTCTGCAGGAAACACAGTATCCCATAAGGGAGATTCAAAACACATATTCATGGTTTCAGGTTCGTTATAAGATCCAACGGGAGGTAATTGAAAGAAATCGCCCGTGAATATAACCTGTATTCCACCAAAAGGCGCAAAAGGTCGTCCTTTAACTTGACGACATAGATCATCTATAATTTCAAATATTTTCTGCGACATCATACTAACCTCATCAATAATCAGAAGTCTTACTGCCTTAATTGATTTACAAACCCTTTTGTTTTTTAGTACAGACTCAATAACTGCATCTTTTTGTCCTTTTGCAAGTTTAATACCGCTCCATGAATGGAGGGTGCGGGCTTTACACCCCAATAATATTGCAGCACATCCAGTCATGGCACATACTTGATAGGGAATATTATTGGATGTCGCATAATCTGTAAAATGATGGATAAGTTTTGTTTTTCCAGTGCCTCCTGGACCCGTAATAAAGAGATTTTTTCCACGGACGAATTTTGTGTAAGCTGCGCGTTGTTCGGGAGATAGATGATTCATTGTACCCATTATAGTATTCTTCTATTATTATATTGTAAAGAACTAGAATATAATAATTTCAATTTTATTGTTCCACACATTATATATTGATTTATTATACAAATAATATAAAATTTTTTATTATATACACTACATTATTATATAAACTATACACTACACTACTACATGACAGGTTTTCTCAAATTAACAAGTATGCTGATAAATACGAAACATATACATAAAATACTTATACAACCAAATAAATATTATATTTATCTTTCTTCTAATTCTTCTAATAATGGGTTTTCAGGTTTCACTTTATGGGGAACTGGAATGATTTCATCAAATAATAATGAAACATACTGTGAAGTATGTGAAACCAAACACTCCATCGATTACAAAATTGTTTCTGAATGGATTAACAATCAAAAGTAGGTCGTAAATAATTACTATTATTTATTATACTATAGCAACCATATAGTATAATATAAATTTACAATACATTCTATTGTCGATAAATAAATCGCATACGCTTATCGAGTTGAATAGTAGGTATATTCTTTGATTGTGCATCTACTGCAAACATATGTTTCATATTTACACGTTGGGGTTTCAAGTTCAAGTTCATAGGAACAATGGCTCGATTCACCGATGAGTTGATAACCGGGATTAATGTGCGCGAAGGCTCACCTAGGGTTCCTGCGCGCTTGAATACATAGGCGGGTGTTGCCGAAGAGGTAGATAATGTACATACTTGGGAGAACCCATTGGTTTGTAGATACATGCATATATCCGTGTGCAATCGAATCAGATCTACATTCATATTATTATTTCTTAAGCATCTTAAAAAAGCATCTGTGAAAGCACCTACCGATTGTTGCTGTTCTTTACTATAGCTATCTGCAGCAGTTTGATTATCACGAGCACCGCTAAAACAGAATATATTTGGATTTGACAATACTCGTTGTGAGGTGTTAAGCGCTTTCACTTGTCTGTTGTTCATGTAATCAAATCTCCACTGTAGATCACATACCGTTCCACTGTTGCATGAATCAAATATAAGTATTGTCTTGCACCGAGAGGCTCTAAGTATATTGAATATTTCATCATCGACGATAAATCCGGTTTTACCGTAATCCAGGGGAACAATAACCTCATCTCTACCATCAGATTCGTCTCCACTTCTATCTACGATTTGAGACCCATGTCCGCTATAATGAAACCATATTTCTTCACAGTTTGCTGAATCGCGAACTAAATTTGTTAAATAACTTATTATATTTGAGCGTGTTGGGAGAAGAGAAGGTGTCGTTATATCATCTCTCAATTTAGTAATGTTTTCAGTTCTATATCCAAACGCATCTGTTAATAAATTGGACATATTATTTATGTCATTGATACATCCATATAAACGAGCGTTAGGATTATTTTCATAGTTGATTCCGACTAAGACTGCTTTTTTCATTTTATAAATGATAATATGATCTATATAGATACAACATAAAATGTCTCTTTATTATAATCAAATATGGTGATAGAACTACCTAAAAGAGATATTTACAAAGTACGTGTCTTAGATTCAGATAATAATACTAAGACTATACTCGTATTTTGCAAAGGAAATAACTCCAATGACAAGAACCAAATATTTAGTCAAAGTGAGCTGGATGAAATCGAACATCAAGAGATCCCTATTGTGTATTCAGAAGCTCAAATATACTTGGATGATACAATTCATTCTATTAAGAAAAAAATTATTAATGAACTGAATCAAGTCGCATATCCCGAATTGTATTTGTTTTGTAAGATTCCTCAAAAAGTGGATTATATCGATTTACATAAGGCTATTACAAAAAAAGAGAATGAAGCACTAACATATTCTGTTATGAAACAGTTGTTTTCAAACTACAATATTGATCTCCCGAATAATGAACACAACAAATATGATTTCGAAGACATTGAACTTGCATTTCGTGATAAAGATGTCATACAAAATATTTCACTAGGAACTATGTATGAAGATGGTGAATCTACATATATGTTTGCAGCGAATCCATGCACTTTAAGTGCAAACAATATTGGTATATTGAAAGATGATAAATCGGTTGTTTTATTAGACAATCATCTTTTATTAAATTATCACTTCGGGAGAATTCACGATGAAACCATTTATGTCGTTGAGGTAGAAACTGTACTTGAACATTGTAATCGTATTGGTCTGGATGAAAAATACGCAATACGTACTTATTTTCCTCTTCTCTATAAAAATGGAATAAGTAGTTTGGGAGATTGGATAGCTGAAAAACAGCAAATGTTGAAAGAAAATGACAAGATTATTAACAAGAATACAATGCTTTACCAAAAGAGTATTGATATATTTTACGATATTTATAATAGTCGCAATGGGCACGAAATTCAGTATTTGAAGAGAGGAATCACAAATATAAAATTTAAAATAAAATCGAGTATTAAAGCTGCGATTCCTCTCGAGTCTGTATTTAAATCGATACATTCCACGCGAAACATACCGTTTATTAAATGGAATCCAGGAACACGTCGGGAGAACGTGTATCGTCTTTATACTGAAATGAGAACCAATGATGGAAAACATATTCCATTTTTGCCGGAAAATATGGTGATACGTCTGTCCAAGGAAATCGGAAAATCGAAGCAAATTGCTATGTATATTCAAGACATGGATATAGAAACAAAGAAAGTATCTTCCTTTTTCCAAGTGTCCATTGAACAAAATGGCGATATATTGGTATCATCAACCTACAAATCTCCCATTTCTCTGGAACAGCTAATCCAATTATTAAAAACATTGGTGAATCCAGTTATTATACAGATGAATGGAAACCTTAAACAACTAGGATATAGTATTCCAATATTCGAGTCATTTTATAATAGTGATATTGAAATAATCCAACTGAATTATGTATTAGAATCCCCATTAAATAATGATCTTAATTTCGGAAAGTATATTGGATGCATATCCAGTGTATTTGATATTATTGAAGATAATGAGAAAACGGGAACAACAATGCGATACAAACGTGTTGAAAATTTTCGCGAAATGGATGCACAAACCTTGTTGATTAATGAAATATATAAGAAAACCGAAGATCTCAATGATATCATAAATGCTCTTATGCAAAATTATAAAATGAGCGAAGATGATGCGAATCAGCGAGTAATCGAGTATTTGGCATCACATAAAGATGTTCGAGGAAAGATTATAGATAATCCTGGATTTCCAGTGAATATGAAAGTAAGCTTTTTTGATAAGACGCTCACCATTATGGTAGATAATATATTGTCAATATCCTACCTGGATACAATACATGTGTATTTGGATAGTATGATACGATTGAGTCAATATTCGGATACGGTAAAGATTCCCAAGAAGGAGCTACAAAGTGTATGTATGAAAGTGGTCAAAATAGATAAGGATGTATTAAATCCATATGTAGATAATGTAGTATCTACGGCAGTTATTCATGCGCCAACCATTCAGCCGATTCGATTTTCAAAAACAGACATTTTGGGAGAAAAAGAAAACACAAAAACGGACGAGGCAGATCAAGATATCATGGATGAGGATGATGAAGGAAAGGGTGCCATTTTCTATGAAGAAGACGAAGAAGATGATTCGGGTGCTATTTTTTATGAGGATGATGACGAAGAAGGACTAGAAGGAGGAGCAAATACACCACCATCATCTCCCGAAGATAATGCAAAATCGTATAGTTTCAATCCAGTGGGACAATCATTAACAAATCCAACTATCTTTTTCAAGAGAATGAAACAACTGGATCCTGAATTGTTTGTTTCGGAGGAAAGTGGTAAATTCTTGGGGTATTCTCGTCTTTGTCAGTCTGCGAAAAAAAGGCAGCCGATTATACTAACAAAGGAAGAAAAGGCAAAAATTGACAAAGAAAGTCCCCATTCATATACGGAAGCATTAAAGTACGGATCTGACGCAGATAAACAACACTATTATATATGTCCCCGTTATTGGTGTCTTCTTACTAATATGAGTATGACGGAAGAGGATATTATTGCAGGAAAGTGTGCAAAAAAGGGAAAACCAGACAAAATTATTCCGGCAAATGCAAAGACCGTTCCTAATGATGCGTTTGTGTATGAATTCAATCACCCTATTCAACATTATGAGAAAGGCAAGGGAGAATATCATATGGGATATCCTGGATTCCTCAAAGAAAAGACTCCCAACGGCAATTTAATGCCATGTTGTTTTAAGAACCCACGTAAAAATTGGAAGTATTTGGACGGAGTTAAAGAAAAAGAGGATTCCGAGTCTGAAGAGGAAGAATCGGAAATGAGTGTTAAAAAACCTCCCATTAAAACTGCTCGCAAACGTTCTACCGAAGCTGATGTTACTGGATATATTATGAGTAATGAGACCTTTCCAATTCGTCAGATGAATCGATTTGGATTTTTACCATTAACTGTTCAGCATTTTTTGCAATTAGACAGTAATAAATGCGTAACTGAAAACAATGCAGCACTCATTAAACCGAATAGTTCATGTGTATTGCGATCCTCGGTAGAACAAAAACCGAATCAATCAATAATGGGGTGTTTTGCTGAATTATATGCACATAGCCATCAACTTCAAGAATCTCCCAGTGTAGATGATTTCAAAAAGATTATACAAAAAAATATAACCATCGATAAATTTATTCAGTACAATAATAGCTATTTGGTTTCTGTATTCAAACCGAATCGTGTTGATTTATCAAAAATCGATATTTCCAAGTACGCAGCTAGTGATTTTTACAAATCTATTCAGTTGGATGATGAATATCAAATCGATTTTTTAGAAGATACAATTGCTGCCTATGAAAACTATATGGACTTTTTGATGAGCGATAAATCAGTCATAGATCATCAATATTTGTGGGATATGATGACAGATGATAACCCAAATATGATAATTGGTGGCGTGAATTTATTTATTATGGAATTGATGGAAGACGATATTACTGGAAATATACGTGTATTATGCCCGACGAATTCACGAAATAAACTGTATGATGCAACAAAGAAAACATTTATACTTGTTAAGCGCGACATATTTTATGAACCTCTTTGTATTTATAAAGATGTAGATGGAAAAATACACAAGGCCATTTTATTCATGGAACATGCGTCGATAAAACAGATTGATCGAATTATGAAGATTATAAGTAAAAGTATGCAAAAATACTGTGTCCCAAATCCCAGTTTGCCGAAAATATATAATTTCAAGAAAAATGTGGATGCGACACAATTATATCATGTGTTGGGAGATCTCCGAGAAAAAATACATGCACAACTTGTGAATTATCAGTATAAAACAATCGGGTTTATTGTTGGAGATAAAGAGATCTATGTTCCATGCAGCCCAGGTGCTCCTTTAAAAAATATTGAGAAACGAAGCGTATATCACGATGAAATGTGGAATGATTACTATACTACGGTGGATGAATTAAAACGGTTATCGCAAACCGGTAAAATATTATGTATGCCACGAATGAAAGTTATGGAGGACGGTCTTATTGTAGGTATATTAACCGAGACCAACCAATTTGTTCCGGTGAATCAGCCTATTGAAAATGTTGTGAATGACGATCTCCCGATTATGAACAGTTCAAACTATAATATTGCTGACAAACTCATAACCTCAAATAAAAAAGAGGACATAGAAAGATCTCGTGTTGTACAAAATATTTCATTAGAGACACAATTTTATTCAGTATTTCGAACAATAGTTCGGGAGGCATTAAACAGTTATGAATCGCGAAATGTGAAGCAAAAAATCATGACATTCATAAATAACTCGAAATGGTCTTATTTACAAAAAATAAAGGCGATCTCGAATGAAATTGTATCATTGGTCAAAGACAATATTGTATTTAATGATTTTGACGAAGACGTATTAATGTCATTTGGAGATCTTATTTGTAATGAAGATATTCCAAGTGAATATTGTGTTGTAAAGAATAATAAATCTACACTTATTATCCCTAAGAGACATTTAATTACCGGAAAAGATAATGAAAAAATATATTATGGGAGAATTGCAGATGAGCTCTTACGATACCGGCGCATTCGTTTATTCATGATGAATGATAAAAATTATTTGAATATTACGAACGATGAATATAAAATAAATGAAGACGAGTTTATTCTCATACAAACATCATTGAATAATGATTATTTGAAAAATCTGGTTCCACTTAATACATCGAGCCAAATACAAAATACTAATTTTATCAATGCTCAGCCTCAAGTTAGTCAAAAATATTCAACAGAAAGAATTCCTATTCAAGAACAACTTCCAGAAGAGATGACTTCTGAGACAGAAGAACAACGACTTAACGAAAATATTTTGGAATGTGTAAATGATACAGTTGATGTTATTGGTAATCCACAACAGAGTTTGTGGAAGCGTATATTTCCAAGGACTACCAAAGAAATAAAGTTCAAAAACACATCACATCATTGTAGTTTTTATGTATTAATTGCTATGTTTCAAATGGAAAACACAATACCCATTTCAGTAATGTCTGTGAAAACTGCTTTATCGGGAGCATATAAATCATATATGGAGAAATACAAGAAATCTATTCTGAAATTACTCAGGATTCAAGGAAAAACCGCAATTGTATCTGGAATCGAAAAGGGACAATATACTCTTGAAACAGCGATCATGAGTCCAGAATATTACATTAGTGATTTGGATGTACTTGTTTTTGCAAAATACGCAGATATACAAGTATGCCTATTTACTGGTAATGGCTTGCGCAGTATAAATAAACCGGCTTTACAATGGTATATTTCTGGTAAGAATTATGGGAAAAAACACTATTTTGTTCGCAGTCCTACAATAACTGGTAGTAATCGTATTGGCGAATATCATTTAATCAATCGTACGTTTTCATTGAACGAATTAGGAGAATTTGAACGTATTGTTCAAAATGCGATTTCTGGATTATGTTCTGAAAATGATCCATTATGTTCAAGCGAATGTATCGAATCGATTGAATCTATATTCCAAAAAGTGTAATAATTAGTTTAGTTTATGTTATGCATGCGCGTTATTGATGTATTTTTATTTATTATACACCAATAATTATACAATTGTTATAAATATTTTGAAATAGGGTTAAAGATTAGGATATATAGAATATATCTGAATATATCTATAAATCTTAATAATGACATTCCAGCACGTTCTCTATCAAATTTTTTACGGAGATAATAAATTTGATGTTAAAATATCGGATACACAAAAGTATATGCTTACCAAGGAAAATGTATTGAAATGGAAGAATACTATGACACATATTCATGCACCTATTTTACATGAAAATGATTCAACTTTGAATGATAATCATATTCAAGATCAACCGGATTCTATTACAGAAGTTTCAACAAAAATAAAACATGATATTTTTTATCCAAATCGTAAAAACAGCGCATTCTGGTGTGTTTATCTAGGTGAATATGGGATGTCGCAGTATATGTTAGATGAGCATAAATATGCAAATGTAGAAGTGAATGAACGTCAGAAAATGCTTGATTATTTTAGAGATTCTACAAATTCGATTAAGTTGAAACAAGGAAACAATAAAGTGTCAAATGTCTTGATCCAAGAAATAAATGCTGATATTGCGGTATCGAATCAGCGTGATCCAAGATCCCTATTTCATTTATTGATTGCCATGTGCGTGTTTTATAAAAAGACCATTTATCTTGTACGTAAAAATAAGTATCTTGTATTTTCTTTTTGTAAATATGAGAATGAGATCGATGATTTAAATATAGATAGCACTCTTTTAATTCATATGAAAAATGATAGAGAATATGGAATTTCCCAGGATATAACCATCGATGTTCTCCATAATATCATTAAGAATAAATACAGATTGGAATCCTATGATAAACCATTAAAGGGTATATCTTCATATAAAGTATCCGATTTGGAAGATATATCTCGAAGATTAGATGTCGAATTATGCGATGAACAAGGAATTGCTTTAAAAAAGACAGAACTTTATAATAAAATATTATCTTATGCACTATGGTAATAGTAATAAAATTGAAAAAGAAATATGAAAATAATATATGACAACACTATATACCAATTATGAATAAATTAAAATCAGGACTAATGCAGCCAGCAACTCCAGAAGGTCCTCCACCAAGTAAGTTCCAACCTGCAACCCCAGAGGGTCCTCCACCAAGTAAGTTCCAACCTGCAACTCCAGAGGGTCCTCCTCCACTTCGTTTCCAACCTGTAAGTCCAATGGAATCTCCGCCTGAAAATAAAAAAGATCAGCAAACACCAGGTGATAAAAGAAACCCGAATGAGGAGTTGAAAAATATGGTGAATGTTTATTTAGCAAGTAATCCTATTGGAAGGAAAAACCGACAAACCAGCGAACTTGAGATACGATTTGGAACAAATACCCGGGTTGCCCGACCTCTTACAAAAATCGATTATGAAAACGTAGTAAAAAATATTATGAATGCTGGGTTTTATACAGAAAACGCAGATGGCATTCATTTACTAAGAATTCAAAACGAGTATGTAGATCCGCGTACCGGTTTAACTAAAATATCGAATATTCGCGGAGAAATGGCTGGGCTAAGTTTGATTGAGGAGTATTGTAAAACAAATAGTATTCAGAAGGTTATTGATTCGATTGGTGGTATTGCGTCCGATACTCGTTTTGTAAAATTCACCCAAAAATCACTTCCAATGAATACAAATAATATGCCAATAAAACCGGTTGATTTTCCTGATTTCAATTTTCGCGCATCTTACCAGATGGAACAAGATTACAGCATGGCATCCGATGTTGTAAAAAATACTCTTTCCAAATGGTTTGATTCTAAAAAGTTATTTCGATACATGAATCGCACACGTTTTGTATCTAATAAATACCCGATTTTTGTAGATATAAGTATAGTGAAAAGCAATAAAAAAAGCGGGAAAGTACCGATTCCACAATATACAATTCAAGATGCTGGCGTATTTGACTCCCAATCTATGTATGAGGTTGAGCTCGAATTAGATAATACACGTATTGGTCTTGGAACAGAATATAATAGTTCGGCGTCGGTTATTGCTGCGATTAAAAAGACCATTCGAATCATATTGGGCGCACTTCAGGGAACAAACTATCCTATCCCATACAGTGAGCGTGAAAATACCTTGCAGGCTTATATGAAATTGATCCATGGAGAAGACTATCAGCCGCGACGTATATTTTCGCGGGATTTTGTAGGACCCTCATCATATACTCTCCAGATTGCCAATATAGTAGAAACCAACGAGAATACAACTGTTCCGAATATTCGAAATAGCTATACAGTTACTGATAAGGCAGATGGCGAGCGAAAATTATTATATATTCATGACAATGGACGCATTTATATGATTGATACAAATATGAATGTTATATTTACAGGGACACTTACTCGTGAAAAAACATTGCATAATAGTATATTGGACGGCGAGCATATTATTCATGACAAAAAAGGAAAGTATATTAATTTATATGCGGCGTTCGATATATATTATGTGAATGGAAAAAGTGTGCGAGAACTTGCATTTATGAAAATTGATGGCCAAGAAGAAGAACCAGATAATAAGTATCGACTTTATTTGCTATCGAAAGCAATCCAGCTTATTAAACCCATTTCTATATTAGATGAGGGATCGAAGAAACTTTCCAATTCTACTGAAAACACAATATCATGTCCTATAATCATCAAGTGCAAGGAGTTTTATACAAGCAGCAAATATATGTCTATATTTCAGGGATGTTCTACGATCCTTTCGAATATAAAAGACGGTATCTATGAATATAATACAGATGGTCTCATATTCACACCGTGTAATACAGGTGTTGCAAGTAATACTGTCGGAGTTGCAGGATCTGTAAATAAACCCGTATGGGATCTATCATTTAAGTGGAAGCCAGCAGAGTTTAATACGATTGATTTCTTGGTATCTGTTCGCAAAGACGAAAAGACGGGAACAGATAGTATCCATAATATTTTCCAAGATGGAAAAAATGTAAGTAGTGTTCAGGATTTGGTACAATACAAAACACTGGTATTGAGATGCGGCTTTGACGAGAAAAAACATGGATTCTTGAATCCATGCCAAAATATTATTGACGACATATTTCCATCTCCCGAAGATCTCGATAATGAAGAAACCTACAAACCGGTTCCCTTTCAACCAACAAATCCATATGATCCTCTTGCATGTATGTGCAATATTAAACTATCCGCCAGTAAAAATGGAGAATTGGTCATGAAAACAGAAGAGGGAGAATATTTTGAAGAAAATATGATTGTTGAATTCAAATATGATACAACGTTGGATGCGGGTTGGCGATGGATTCCACTTAGAGTACGTTATGATAAAACTGCAGAATTGCGTGCAGGCATGCGCAACTATGGAAATGCGTATCATGTTGCAAACAGCAATTGGAAATCTATACACAATCCTATAACAGAGGAAATGATATCGACAGGCCTAGGAATTCCTGAGTTAGTAGAAGATGATGATGTCTATTATAATCGTGCAAATAAAGAGAGCTCAACGCGCGGTCTTCGTAATTTCCATAATTTATATGTGAAAAAACGTCTCATTCTGGGTGTATCAAATCGAAAGGATAATCTCATTGATTATGCCGTTGGAAAGGCAGGCGATTTATCTAAGTGGGTTCAGGCAAAGCTTGGGTTTGTGTTTGGTATAGACATATCAAAGGATAATATTCACAATCATTTGGATGGTGCATGCGCGCGATATTTGAAAGAGCGCAAGACAACGAATGTTATGCCTCGCGCATTGTTTGTTCATGGAAACAGTAGTTTAAATATTCGAAGCAGTGAAGCGTTTTCCACGGAGAAAGATAAAATGATTGCACGTGCTGTATTTGGAAATGGACCCAAAGATAGAAAGGTATTGGGAGAAGGTGTATATAAAAACTATGGCATCGCTCAAGATGGATTTCATGTAAGCTCGTGTCAGTTTGCACTTCACTATTTCTTTGAATCACTTGCAACACTCAATTCATTCTTGAAAAATTTGTCCGAATGCACCAAAATCGGTGGGTATTTTATTGGAACTTGTTATGATGGAAATACTATATTCAAGATCCTACGAGATAAAATGATCGATGAAGGCATAACAATTATGAAGGGAGATAAGAAGATATATGAAATAGTGAAGATGTATAATGAAACTGGATTCCCTCACGATGAACAGTCTCTTGGATATAAGATTCGTATCTTTCAAGAAACCATCAATAAGGCTTTTGTGGAATATCTTGTAAATTTTGAGTATTTTGTGAAAATCATGGAAGATTACGGATTTGTTCTGATTCCAAAAGAGGATGCGAAAAAAATTGGGTTTCCATCTTCATCGGGTATGTTTGACGAATTATATTTGCAAATGCAAAATGAGATTAGCCGCAATCCGAATAAGAAATATGAATATGGCGAAGCGACACAAATGAGTCCAGAGGAAAAACGCATATCCTTTATGAATCGTTATTTCATATTCAAGAAAATGAGAAACGTAAATGCAGATGCAATTCAACGTATAACATCAAAATACATGAATACTATGGAAGATGCAGAAGATAATTATGAGGACGAAAAAGACGCGACTCGATTTGCAAAGACAGTTGTTAAACTGGACAATAATAAAGAAATGAAGATTGACTATGAAACAAAGAAGGTTATTCGTGTTCGCAAATTAAAAAAAGTACAAAAATTCGTGTTAGATGATTATTCTCCGATACAAGAGGAGATTGTAAATAATAATAGTATTGTGTTGAAGTCTCCAAAGGAAAGTAATAAGATAGAAAAGGCTGAAAAAGAAAAGGCAAAGAAGCCACGAATTAAAATTATTAGATAATATATGTATTGTATATGAATACATGAGTGAATATCAGTGTAAATAGGATTATGAAATCATATAAAGTATCCACATTATATGATTGCAGTTATAAAATACGAATATTATTATATCATGATATATTTTTTATTACCGAGAAATGAAATGGATACGTATAAGCATTTAAATATCGAACTGCGCGAGGATGATATTCCAGTACATTATATATCTACATCCCTATCATATTATTTGGCAGACATCAAAAACAAAATCCAAGATCACGAAAAAGAATGGGATATTTACAAGAAATACACGAATCCGTATGAGTATATTCACACATTGATTCCTAACAAGAAGCGCGCTGTCTCCAAACATAAACCTCTTTCTAGATCTTATTTCAAAATGATTGAAATAATTCGGACGTTCAAATTAACGGATTTTATTGTTCCCCTTCATCGAAATACAAATATATATATGGATACATCCAGTGAGCAATATGTTTTATTAAAATCGCCGCGATTGCCCATTAAGACATTTCATCTTGCAGAAGGCCCTGGTGGATTTATTGAGGCCCTCGTAGAACTAAGACAAAATCCCAATGATTTATATGTTGGAATGACAATACTGGATAATGAAAATGATAACAATATTCCTGCATGGAAAAAAAGTAATACATTCTTAGAACAGAATCCGAATGTATATGTAGAAACCGGTATTGATAACACTGGAAATATTTTAAATCCAAATAACTTTTTATTTTGTAAGGAGAAATATGCATCCTCCATGGATTTTATAACGGGAGATGGAGGTTTCGATTTTTCACTTGATTTTAGTAAGCAAGAGATCCATATATCGCGTCTATTATTTGCACAAATTGCATATGCATTATGTATGCAGAAAAAGAATGGATGCTTTATATTGAAAATATTTGATTCGTTTATGCACCATACGATTGATTTGATTCACTTACTATCATCATTTTACGAAAAGGTATATATTTCGAAGCCATTAACAAGTCGGTTTGCAAATTCAGAGAAATACATAGTATGTTGCCATTTTTTGCATTCTTCATGTAAGGCCTTTTATCCTTATTTGAAATCGTGTTTTGATCATATGATGGAGACACCTGATGCGTATATTCACCGGTTTCTTGATATTCCTTCATCCAATTATTTTTTGACGAAGATGGAGGAATACAATTCTATCTTTGGTCAGCAGCAGATGGAAAACATACATCAGACCTTGTCGCTGATTGATTCCAAGTACAAAAATGATAAAATAAATAATCTTGTAAAGATCAATATACAAAAGAGCACAAACTGGTGTATTAAATACGATGTTCCGTATAACTCTACGACGACAATGTATTAGTCGAGATTACTGTATGTGTATTTCATATAATAAATATTATTTATTATACGAATAATATGATGTTGTATTTTGTATTACTTAGTATTACTTATCATCTCTACCTCGGATAAAATCTTCCAAATTATGAAGTTCATAGTATATCGATATAGGTGATAATAATGGAATCATATAGTATAATGAGCCTATTACCGAAAATGCTGCATTTGATCTATGCAAGTTTGGTACTTACGCAGGTCTTAAATTGGCCAGATGAATTAACCGTCGGAGTGCATTTTCTCGGAAATCCGAGCTTATCCTTAATCGTATAGTTTCCACTATATGTATTATATGCAAGAGCATTTGCCGTATTTGTACCGAATACAGTACCAGTTTGGCTTGCAACTGTATTTACGGTATCATATTTTATACGAGTAATCAAAGATCCCGATGATACAGCACCTTGGTTCGAAAATTGTGCATTGCTGGGCTTGTATGTCGCACTGCAACCACTTACGGGATCAGTGAATGTGAAAAGATTTTGACGATAGGTCTTGTTTCGATTGTTCAAATACTGATTTGTGTTGGTGAAATAGCTGGAGTTATTGGTAATCGGATCATATTTACGTTTGATCATACCGCTACTACGTACTCGACGAAGAGCATTCGACGCTTGTGTCATACATGAATCCGTATTATTTAGATTGCATCCGTCTCGCATATACACATTTTGGCTTAAATGGATATCCAACGTGTTCTCTAAACCAGTATCATTGTTTGAATTCGAGATTATGTATCCGTTGGGAGAATTAAATTCATCGATGCGCAATGATGTACGATAATTACAACGGGATGGCGCATTGCTTGCAATTTCGCGGCGATATATTTTAAGAGGTCTTGACCGAAAATAATTGCGAAGATTCGTGGATGTACTTCCATTTTGAGCTCCGATAGTTGCATTATTCTTTTGTAGTGTAGTAGTTATTTGGTTAAATGTTTGTCCCTTCCATGAAAAATACCCAGTAGGCGGCAAATAATTGGGCATTTGATGTATATAGTATTGTATATATTCAATATTCATATTTTTTTTTGTTCTCATACGATTATATGATTGATATGTTTGAATTTTTCGATACGATTTTGTATTTCATACTTGGGGTAATCCTTGTTTTAATCATTTTACATAATTTATCAAACATTTGTAGTCCAATATACGAAAATATGAAGGGAAAGAGGAAGGGAAAAAAACCGAAGGTTGGCTCTAAAAAATCAAAACAAAAACAAGAAGATGAATATCTAACATTAGATGTAGAACAAAATAATAATGTTGCAACCAATGAATACACGGATGATGATGGTCCTATTCCAAATTATAGTGAGCCAATCGATGAAAATACAATTGATAATATGCAATCGGAGTTAGATAAAGAGGTTATTCTTGAACCTCATGAAATAGAAAATATAGATTATGACGATAATAATTGATAATAAAAATCAATATTTAGATTTAGACTTACTATTACTATTTGATTTTTGTATAAATAATATATTGAATTGTAAATAATAAAAAGATACATTCACAATATTTATATTGACAGAATTATACAATGACTCATCATAAATTATTATACATAAGTGTATTTAATTATGGAGGAATTGAACTTGCCAAAAATCATTTAAACTCTCTTATTTCTCATAATATAAATAATTATATTGCATATTGTACAGATATTCAGAGCTATGAAGAATTGAAACGTCTGAATTATAATGCAGAACACATATCTTCATCCATGGACTCTAATAAATTAGATTTTGGCACGTCAGAATTTAATAAATTATCTTACTTGCGATATCTGGTTATCATGCGTTTATTGCAAGATGGATATGATGTATGGTATATGGATATTGATACAGTTGTACTTGATAATCTAACATCTATATATGACAAATGTATTGCATCTAAAGAACATATATGGTTTCAGAGCGATATTAATATGCTATGTACTGGATGTATGCTTATCATGAATTGCCCTGCATGCAAAGATCTTATTCATAAACTCTGTACTATTCATAATCAAGACCAACTCCAACATAATGATCAAATTTTGCTGAATCATATTATCCAATCATACAATTGTGCGCATCGCTTGTATATTGGTGTTTTTCCTATATTTCAGTTTCCAAATGGCCTTTTATTTTTTAAAGAAGATTTTGTGAAAACATCCAATCCAAAATATCTCGATCTCCGAAACGCATATCACACATCATCCGAAAAACGTATGTTTGTTCATGCCAACTGGATGGTGGGCGTGGATACAAAAATAAAAGCACTAAAGGCATATGGATTATGGACTGCTTAACACCTTTTTATTTTTATTTTCTTACTAAGTAATAAAATAAAATATAAATTAGTTATAAAATATAAATTAGTTGGGAGATGGAAATAATCCAGGAAATTGAGTCCCCTTAGGAGTTATGTAATTTGGACGAGTAACTACACGGTCTGCATATTTTCCAGATTGTACCGCGGACTCGGTGTAAAGAACGCCTCCCCAGTTAGGGTCCTCTGGATTATCGCTGATCGGAGATGATTCTGTGGAGTCATGGATTTGGTCTATAACTGTATATTGTCCAACATGGAGTCCAATGGGATCAAACCCTGCATAATTTCCGGTATTGTATGGAGGATTGTCTCGATTGGAATCAATATATTCTACTGGATTTTCTTTATTGATATCTACCGAAACTGTTGGAATACCACCCTCTTGTTCAAATGGTCCTGAACGCATTCGATACACATTTTTTCCTTGCGCGTCATTTTCCAATTGCGCATATAATATGGGGCATCGTATTCCCTTTTTCTTTTGATTGTCTAAATATGAAATGTATTCATCTAGATTTTTAAATATAATTGGATTCACTCCTTTTAACTCAGGTTTCTTACTATTGTATAATAACAAGTTATTTCCGTTATGAACCAACATATCTGGACATTCTTCATTAGCATCACTTTCATTTTTACGGGAGGTCATGCTTTCTTTGAATATTGAAAAATCAAACACATACAAATAAAATCCGAGGATGAAAACGAAAATCAAAAAAATGAAAAACAGAGTATTTAGTGTTTTTTCCTTCATTCTAATTTATGGTCGGAGGCGTATATCATAATAGAAGGAATTATTCTTAATCCATTCTATTTTATAATAACCCTTTCTTTTATAGATAAACAACAAAAATCATGTCAAACAAATATAGTTCGTCTAAACAGCATATTGTTATCGGCAAGCTTTACTCAAATGGATGCGGTTATTGTATGATGATGAAAGATGAATGGAATAACATGATTGATAAATTGGTCAAAGAATTGCATCTAAAACTAGATAATGAAAAAACTTCGGACTTGGCTGAACATCGTAAATATGTCTCGAAAGATGGAAAGACAATTGTAGAAGTTATCGAAATCGAGGATGCAAATATGGAACAGGATATTCAATATGTAAATGATCATTATTTAACTGCACCAACTCACATTGAAATGCCGAATGGCGTACCTATGCTGTTTCGAATTGGTGGAAAATCAGACCTTCGATATTATGATGGAGAACGAACTGCTGACAAAATGAAAGAATTTTATTGCCCATCGAAACTCATGAAACGAAGAACGCGTCGCAAAAAGAGACAAAATAAAACAAAGAAAAACAAAACAAGAGTCCGCTACCATTGATCTGGATATTTCATATTATACAATCTATATTATGACATTAGGGAGAATGTATATATCTGATCTTATGTTATGTTAAGTTAAGTGGGAGAATTGTATGAAAAACATATTTTCTGTGTATGCACGAACGTCAAATATACTGTTATTAATGACATACTTGAAACGTGCGCTTGGATTAAAGATGATCGATGAAGTGCATATATGGAATTATACGTCGTCCATTCAAGACGAAAAATATCTTCAAAGTATATGTAATGTTCAAAGAACAACAAGTATAAGCAATGGAAAATATATTCAGGCACATATGGAGATATTAAATAATCATATAACCTTTGATGTTATTTCTCAGAGTGATGTTCATATAAAATTTTTATATAATGATAACGAATATGAACTCGTATTAGGTGCATATTCAAATACACGATCTATACTCCGTATAAATCGCACCGATATATGTATAATCTATAAATCGAATATTGTTAATCCTCTGGAAAAAACAAAAGTCGATATCTATATGGAACATGCAGATCAACAAATGCATGTCAAAATAAACAATAAATTATTTATGTGTCTCGATATAGATGTCCTATGTAGCTATTACATATCAGACATATATGTGAAAACAGGTTTCGGTTCTGTTGGATATTTTTACTACAAATCTATAGATCATTCTGATTTTTATTTTATGGATACATGTGATAAGAAAACGTATAATGATATGTATTGTCATTATAGTATCGAAGAACATGCAGATGATATTATTATAACATGTGATAACAGTATTTCATTTATAGATCTATGTAAGTTGCCATCTTTTATTGAGTATGCTCGATTAAATACTATATATCCATTATTATTTCCGAGTATAATCAATAATTGTATTGTATCATATTATATGCAAAATAAATATGACTTAATAGAAGAAAATGTTATATCCATTGATTATCCGGAGTGTGGATATATAATTGATAGCGGTCCTACTGCGGACATTATTCATGATTATTTTTTGAAAAATTATACTTCGTTCTTAGACTATGATTATGGCGGCGAGGTTATTCCAATATACACAGAGTTTGATTTACAATTTTTTGCATATAAGGGTGTAAATTGGGAATATAACATAAAAAATGATCAATCATATTCAAATGCATTATATACCGAATTATGTGTAATACATTTAAAAGACTCCAAAAAAATGTATTCGGGAATCGATGTATGGATTAATCCGTCGAAATGGGTTTCCAAATATATGGATTTATGTACCAAACTGATGAATAGTCGATTTGCGAAAAATTGAATTAAAACAAGATATATATATTATAATAATACATCGAATTATAATAATATTTCAGCTATCTCTGCTATAATGGAGCAACAAGCCTCAACCAAGAAAATCATTGTCGTTAAGAAAAATAAATCGAAACAAATGAAATCGTTTCGTTTGTTAGATTTCAATGTCTATGATGAAAGAAATGCGGAGCAACGATCTGATTCCGATTCAGACGATGCATGTAAAAAAGTCTTCAAAGACAATGCAAAGTTTATTATTCAAATGTTTGGTATTAATGAAGATGGGCATACTTGTTGCATGAATGTATCCGATTTCAATCCGTTCTTCTATGTAAAGGTCGGCGATGATTGGAAAAATAGAGAATTATACGAGTTTGTTGGCTATGTGAAAAAACAAATCGGAAAATACTATGAAGACTCTATTGTTAGTAGTCAATTGGTGAATAAACAAAAATTATATGGATTTTCTGCAGGAAAACAGTACCAGTTTGTTCAAATGTCTTTCAAAAATATGGCGTGTATGAATAAAGTGAAAAACCTATGGTATAATTATGATACCGATAATCGTCGCAAATTAACGCCGCTCCAATACAAGGGATGTATGTTGGAATTATACGAAAGTTCGATTCCACCTATATTGAGATATTTCCATATTCACAATGTAAGTCCGTCGGGATGGGTATATATTCAAGTGGATTCTGTGTTGGTACCTCCAGTAAAAACAACCACTTGTACTTATGAATACATATGCACATCGGCGCAATTGCATCCGATAGCAAATAAGGAGACACGTGTTCCGTACAAAGTATGTAGTTTTGATATCGAAGCAAGCAGTAGCCACGGAGACTTTCCTGTACCAAAGAAGAATTATAAACGACTGGCGACGAATATTGTAGATTGCTATTTGAAACAGTCGCAATCGCAAGATATTGATGTTTCTCGGGGAAAAATCCTATTACAAAAAGCGATCATGACTGCTTTTGGATACGATACATTTGAAGATATTGATCTTGTTTATCCCAAAGTAGTTCCTTCGAAAACAGCGGTGAAAACATTAACTGCCAAATTTATGGACAGCCCTCTTTCACTGATTCGTAATATTGGAAACTCAGATGATGAAAAACGTGATTTATTAACGATTGATACTATGTTTCATAGAATCGACGACACTGAAACAGGATTCTTTGCCAATGGAGACGGAGATGGAGACGCTGACGATTCGGGCAGCGAGGATGATGATGCTGGAGATAATATTGCGCCATCATGGAAAAAGAAGAAACCGACAAATAATAATGATAAAATGACGATCGTCGAGGTTCTTATTGACAATTCAAGAGACCGCGATGAAAAGATTCAGATTACAAATGACTTAATGACAGGTATATTTCCAGTTCTTGAAGGGGATAAAACAACATTTATCGGATCCACTTTTATAAGATATGGAGAGCCTGAACCCTATTTGAATCATTGTATTGTTTTGGGATCATGTGATCCTATTGATGGTATTGTAGTCGAGTCCGCGGATGATGAAAAGTCATTATTGATGAAATGGACGCAACTTATCCAAAATGAAAATCCGGATATTATTATCGGATACAATATATTTGGTTTTGATTATACATTCCTGTTTGAACGTTCCAAGGAACTCCACTGCGAACGCGAATTTTTGAAATTCTCCCGAAAGACCGATGAATTATGTGCTAATGAAAAGGATTTTATATTATCTCTCGATAATACGAAGATTCAACTAGCAAGTGGCGAATACGATTTAAGATACCCGAAAATATCGGGTCGCCTACAAATCGATATGTATACCCATTTGAGAAAGGATTTTAACTTGTCCTCATATAAACTCGACGATGTCGCCGGACAATTTATTAGCGACGATATCAAAAAAATAGAGACAACATATGATGACCAAAATGGTAATGAACCCATAACACTCCTGTATAGCAGTAATTTAACAGGTCTCCATGTGAATGATTATATCCATATTGAGTTGTCAAATTTCACATCCGACTACTATATGGATGGTAAGAAATTCAAGGTTATTGACATTCGCTGGAAACAACCTGTCGTTGAGACTGTTAAGGATAAACAAGAGACAACTATATACAATGTTATTGTTATTTCTGGACACGAAAATATAGATACTTCCAATAAATCGATTAAGTGGGGTGTCGCCAAAGACGATGTATCCCCGCAAGACATATTTCGTCTGGCAAACGGAACATCTTCCGATCGCGCAATCGTCGCGAAATACTGTATTCAGGATTGTAATCTCGTACATCACCTAATGAATAAGATTGATGTCTTAACAGGATATATAGAGATGTCTCGTATTTGTAGCGTGCCTATCAGTTTTCTGGTATTCCGAGGACAAGGTATCAAATTAACCAGTTATGTTGCGAAAAAGTGCCGAGATAAAAATACACTGATGCCCGATTTAGACAAATCCGGCGAAAACGAAGGATATGAAGGTGCGATCGTATTGCCACCGAAGTGTTCGATGTATATGGACAATCCGGTCGCGTGTGTTGATTATGCATCCCTATACCCATCATCGATGATTAGTCAGAACTTTTCGCACGATAGCAAAGTGTGGGCAAAAGAATATGATTTGGATGGCAATCTAATCAAGGAAACCGGTGAAAGAGACAAATCGGGTCGTTATATTCACGATAATCTCCCGGAATACGAGTATATTGATATCGAATTCGATACATTCAAGTATATTCGGAAGACTCCGACATCTCGTCCAGTAAAGACGAAAGCTGGAAAAATGGTGTGCCGATGGGCACAGTTCCCAGATAATAAAAAGGGAATCATGCCATCCATCTTGGAAGAACTGTTGAAAGCGCGTTCAGAGACGCGTAAAATGGCGAAAACAGAAAAGGATCCCTTTATGCAAAACATTCTTGATAAACGACAGCTTGGATATAAGGTTACTGCGAACTCGCTATATGGTCAATGTGGTGCGCGCACATCGACATTTTACGAAAAGGATGTTGCTGCATCTACTACGGCAACGGGTCGTATGATGATTACATATGCAAAACGTATTATTGAAGAGGTTTATGGGAATCGTGTATATAACACAAGTAATAATGGTGCAGTCCTAACAAAAGCAGAATATGTATATGGAGATAGCGTAGCTGGATATACTCCTGTATTTATAAAAGTTGATGGAAACTCTATTCTTCAGGTATGCAAAATCGAAGATGTAGCGATTCTGTATGGAAATAATGAATGGATTCCATGCACTGAACCCGGAAAGCAGGATAAAGAGGTTTGTTATTTGACAAATGTTCAGACCTGGAGTGATTTAGGTTGGACAGATCTGAAATGTATTATACGGCATGTCTTGGCTCCTACCAAAAAAATGATTCGTATAACGACATCATCCGGTCTTGTAGATGTTACGGATGACCATTCACTACTAAAACCAAACGGAGATGAAATAAGTCCGAATGATTGCACTATTGGGACAGAATTAATGCACAACAAACTCCCGGTTGATTATTATGAAAGTACAGATACTACAAGTATGTATAAAACATTTGCTAGCCAAGACCGAGCTGCTGAGTATTGCATTCTTCTCGAAAAATTAGGATACAGCTATAAGATATTCCAAAAAGACGGTACTTATTCATATGTTGTGCAAATGCTGAATACAAAAACAAAAACATATTCAAATGGAAGCGGGTCCATTATTGGTATGGTTCCTATTGATGATTATACAGGATATGTCTATGACTTAACTACAGACAATCATCACTTTGCTGCTGGTATTGGAAATATCATCGTACATAATACCGATTCCGTATTCTTCACATTCAATCTAGAAGATCCGCAAACAGGCGAAAAAATACGTGGTAAAAAGGCATTAGAGGTTACCATCGAAATTGCTCAAGATGCCGCCCATTTATGTACCCAATGGCTGAAACCTCCCATGGAACTAACCTACGAGAAAACGCTGATGCCATTTATATTGCTATCCAAAAAACGATATGTCGGCATGTTGTATGAGACAAATCCAAATAAGTGCAAAATGAAATATATGGGATTATCCATCAAGCGTCGCGACTCATGCGATTATTTGAAGGATACGTATGGTGGTATATTAAATATATTGATGAAAGAACACAATATTGAAAAGTCGATTCAGTTCTTGAACAACTCTCTGAACCAGTTGATCTTAGGAAATGTTCCGATGGATAAACTTGCTATTACAAAGGCGCTGCGAGGATATTATAAAAATCCAGGGCAAATTGCACATAAGGTTCTTGCCGATCGTATTGGTCAGCGTGATCCTGGAAATAAACCGAAATCAGGTGATCGCATGAAGTTTGTGCATATTGTTTCAAAAGATAAAAAGGCGCTTCAAGGTGAAAAAATAGAAACACCCGAGTTCATATTACAAAATCGTCTCAAAATTGACTATACATTTTATATTACAAATCAGCTTATGAAACCGCTGCAGCAATTATACGGATTAGCACTTGAACAAATATGGGAGCATCAGGGAAAACGAACCGCTATTCGAACACATAAAAAAGAATTAGAAGAGCTCGAATCATCATGCGATTCCTTTGAAACATATATGAAGAAAAAGGAAAAACATTGTTCTAAGAAAGTAAAGGTGCTTCTCTTTGACAAGTATTTGAAAGAAATATATAATAAGGAAAACAATCTTCGTCAAATAAATACGTTCTTCATGTAATACTCATATATGAGTATATGACTGTTTATAATGTTAATATACATTACTAATATTATAGTTTCGCAAAATCCATATTTTTATTATTATCGTGTTATTTTTCTTTTTTATACTTGTTCGATCTTTTTTAATCCAAAATCGTTAAATACAAAATACCGATTGAAAAGTCCGTTTTGATTTACTATGGTCCCTGGTATTGTATCAATAAATAGGTATCGCGCTGCATCGTCGCTGATTGGAAAATCTTTTCGACCATTGGGTTCGCTACCCAAACTGTAATCATATACTATATATATAGATGTATCCCTTCCTTTTTTATCTGTTGAAGGGCTGTAGCCCCAATATGTCCAGTATGCTGGTAATCCAATCATATAATTATTACAATAATTATTCATACCCGCATCTCCATTCGGAACATCAGATGCTTGAACAATAACAGGCAACATCCATCCAGTATTCCATCCATTGATTTGGAAAAAACGGTTCAACAGATTCCACCACAAATTTTGTTCAAATGAAAATATTGCTTTATACATCATATCTTCAAACTTGGGATCTGTTTCTCCTGGAAAATACATTGCAGCGACTTGTCCTAAACTGCATCCCAATGTTTTTGTACCAAACGGTGTATCAAAGGTTCCACTTTTTACGACATCCCAGTTTTCAACCGGATATGTGTAGTCTTCTGCCATATCTCTATCTGCCTGAATACTGGTCGCTTGAATACGTGTAGTATAGGTAGAATATACACCAATTAAAGAGGGTGGCTTTTTCTCGGAATATTCTCCTATCAATCCACAAAAATAATTAGCAGCAATGCACCCAATGATACCATATTCACCACCAATACCAATCAATGCCCCGCATAATAAATTTACACCAATTGACATACCTGGGTCATTGTTGTCATTTTTTCCCAGCAAAAGAAATGCATTTGATGTTTTGGGTATTGTGTATGTGTATAATAAGTCGTTGAATCTTTGCATATTTGTTAAATTGGTTTTTACTTTGGCAATTGTTTGTGTTGTAGGCTGAACAGGTTCAGGTAATGGTTCCATTCTGCTTTATATTATCGTATTTTATTTTTATACACCTTTTCTCCTTTAAAACGCCCATTTAACAGTTTATAATTTCTTCTGGGTTTATTGGAAAAAATTCAGTATTTTGGTAATATTTAGGTTGTTCATATAAATTTGGTTCATTTATAATAATATTTTTGTAAATAACCTTTGGGATATAATGAATATAATCTTTTATTCCATCCATGATTTGACGAATTGATGTATCTTCTTCCATTTTACCATATCCACAACAAAAAGAGGTAAAAATAATATCAATATCTGCTATATTTTGTTTTGTATTAATTAATATATTATATAAAACTGACATAGTAGCATAATAAGCATTTTTTGTATTTGAAACATTTTGAGGTAATAACATTGTTGGTGAAATTACTAGTGATTTATTGCCTTTATCTATTATTATTGAACTTCCAATAGGTAAATATGATTTTCCAACAATGCTTGTAATTCCTAATCGTTTTACAATATTTTTTACTTCTAATTCAATATTAGGAAAAATTATTCTACTTAAAGCATAATCAATACCTCCATCCATAAAACATAAACTATTAGCAGGAGATACATAATATGTCTTTTTATTTGGATTTGGCACATAATCTTGTATTTTCATAGTTTTTGCTTCAAATCCACATTGTTTTATTTTTTCTGTGAATGTTTCACTTAATGAAATAAATATAATAGGCATATTAAACTATTACATTTATTTCTAAATCTATTTACGCAAAAATGGGCGTTATAAATGAGAAAAGGTGTAAAATAAAAAGTATTTTATTTTATAATTTGCATCAGCCGGGAATCGGACCCGGGGCTAAACCTTGGAAGGGTTCAATGTTACCACTACACCACTGATGCGCCTAAGCGATGCTCTTACCTAAAAATAAAAACAACAAAAGTTAGAAATGATTCATGGAGTTCTCATATATCAATATATTACTTACATGTACATCTGGCCAACATGATTCCTAATCCCGCCAGCGATATGTATTCGTGATTGTTTTTATATTACTTTATAAAAAAATATATATTTTTGCATTCCATTTATTGCATTGCAATCATTATTTGATAATATTCATGTTATCAAATAATATTTCGTATTTTATATTTTGTTAAATAAATACGCGGCTTTTAACTTGAAATACGCTTCGTAGGAATACCGACATCTACAATGTAAATCGAATTCTCCGTAACAATAACAAACTCATTTCCCAACTTGTAAATCTTCGCAATAGGACTCGTATATTCCTCCTCGCTCTTTACTAGAAGTTTCTCCTTATTCTCTTTAACTCCGATCAACACCGTCTTATCAATTGACTGAGTCCAGTAATCCATCATAATCTGTTTATCCTCCACAATAGCAAGCTTCACCGCATGCTGAAGGGTAGCTGCATCAGGCAATCTATGCCCATCAATACTATCAGTCGCAGCAACTGGTGCAGCAACTTGAGACGCCGGAGCTGATGCTGGTGTTGGCGGTTTAGGGGGCGCTACTGCTGTATTTTTGTTCATCATTTAATATGTAAATGTTTCCAATATAATTATTATCTAATATTTTTTTTTAAATAGTTTTTAACTTTTAACTATAATGTTCATAATATTGTCATTAGAGAGGATATCTGTTCAGATGTTAAACTATCGGGAAACTGAATTTCAAAATCGATAATTAAATTTCCAATATTATTTTCCCGAATCATACCCATATTCGGTATAATCTTTTTTGCATTCGGTTTGATAATCGTATTATTTATGTTATTATTAAATGTAATTTGTTTTCCATTTAAGTGATTCATGCTAAACATAAATCCACACAGCGCTTCTTTCAATGTAATAGATTTTGAATAAATCAAATCCAGTCCATTTCTTTGGAACTGTGTGTTATTCTCAATATGAATAATAATTTTCACATCTCCCTTCGTATTTTCATTGATAATGTTTCCTTTCTCCCTCAGTAAAATAAATTCATTTTCATCGATTCCGGGAGGAAACGATATATACATGGTTTCCTTCTCAGTTTGTCGAGTATTTGCATCTTGCATAATCCATCGTTCAATCTCAATCGGAATAGATCCACCATTATAGGCCTGTTCCATAGTTATCTTTAGATTCATAATAATAGGAATCGGTTTTCCCATATTCATATTTGGCATTCGACCACCATTGTTAAACATCATGTTTATAAAACTATTCAAATCTCCGAATTCCGCTTGAACACCTCCCATTCCATTTGGACCTCCCATATGTGCAAAATGTATATTTGCACCACCAGGAAATGGAAATCCAGGAAAAGGGGATGGAATACGCACCCCATTTAATTGCGCATCATATTGACTCCGGCGCTGGGGATCCGAAAGGGTTTCATAAGCAGAACTTATCTCTTGGAATTTAGTAGTATCCCCACCACGATCTGGATGATGAATAAGAGATAATTTACGATACGCTTTTTTTATTTCATCATCACTTGCCCCATTATCTACCCCAAGAATTTCATAATAATTCGCCATATGTTTTTTATTTATTTCATGCTGCACAAATATATCATTATATTGTTTGTTATTTCAAATTCAATATATCATCTTTTATTTATAATGATAATATATGTGTATTCAAATATAGGTTCTTATGAAATCGGAAGTGAAAATTATACTGTTAATCATATTATTTGTCCTATATTTGGGTATAAAACCCTATACTGGATTTAGAGATTGTATTTTTATAGATAAACTTTTGTTGGTTTTTATTTCGATAATGGGGTACTATAGTGGCATTCATATATATTGGATTGCTGGATTCTTCTTTCTCTTTATGAGCATTCTTATATGGAATGATGCTACTCATTTTTTAGCAGATAAAAAAGGAGGTACATCGATCCATCTTATGCATGAGTATGATAATGATCCCCATAAGAAATCCGCAAAAATAGAAAAGGCAGTTATACCTCTTCACATATATCAAACGTGGCATACCAAACAAATGCCTCCCAAAATGAAACAGTGCGTTGAATCCATAAAACAACAGAATCCCGAATTCACTCACCACTTATTTGATGATGAAGATTGCCGCAATTATATTAAACAAAAATTTGATGCGGATGTACTCAATGCCTATGATAAACTTAAACCAAGTGCATATAAGGCAGATTTATGGAGATACTGTGTATTATACAAAGAAGGTGGAATATACATGGATATAAAGTTTAAATGTAATCCAGATTTCAAATTGGTTGAATTAGTCGATAAAGAACATTTTGTGTTTGAGAGACCATATATAAAATCAAGAAAAATATCGTTGGAAGACGAATTGAAACAGTTGAAATCTCCCGACTATGCATTATTTGCATACAATAACGTTGATAGAACATTATGGAAAGATGGTAAAATTGGTATTTATAACGCATTCATGGTATGCAAGGCAGGAAATCCATTATTAAATGAATGTATTGATCGCATCGTTAAAAATGTGAAATCCAAGAATTATGGACATAATCCATTATATCCAACAGGACCTGGTCTTATGGGAGAAATATATTTCAAAAATAATGAAATCGAAAAAATACGCGAGTTTGATCTCTTCTATAGTTTGAACGGAGACTGCATTGTATCTCCTACTAGAAAACTATTATACCATTATCCAGAGTACCGCGACGAACAAGCCAAAAATGGAAACCCACATTACTATAAAATGTGGGAGAATAAACAGGTGTATAAGGATTAAAATGGCTTATAAAATACATATAGAATCAATATTATAATACAACATATATAATATTGATTTTTGACGACTTTAACTATGGGTAAAATAATCAACGGTGTAAAATATATGCTTCTTTCCTCAAATATTGATAACTTAAAAATACAATCATTCGAACACCGAACATACATTACATTAAGGGAGATATTTTTGAACGCAGATGCATTTAATATATGTTCAATCGCAAATCGATTTAATGAAAAATTATCAGGAGGTATTCCGTATGATGATCGGAAATGTGATTTTCAATATACGAATGTGTTGCATGAAAAACAGTATCTAAGAGAGTTATCGAATTGGTTGAATTCAATAAGCGAATACTTTTTCGAATTTGCAGATGAAGATACCGTTTTTTATGATGATGAGAAACACACTTATATGAAATTTGATGAATGGTGGGAGAATTTTGAATCTCTTAGGCAAATGCTTAATAATCGCGTATCTGAAATTGCATTAGAATCTACTAGAAATCTATGGATTCCGCCCGATTATGAAATACCGAATATACATCATTTGTAAAAAGCGCTAGCTCAATCATCTCCTCATGGAGATTATGAAAAATAGTAATATATTTACATAATAGGGGTACTATTTTGTATTTATGGTCTTCGCTTAGTAGTGGAGTTATTTTCACAAAAGAGAAGAAGTAGTCAAATATGTCAATAACTGAATATCCGTGATCATGGATATCGTATAATATGCGAATCGCTGAGTTCAGATCGTGTTGGAAAATACAATGAATATAAGACTCAAATAGAGGATGGGAGATGGCTGAACACAGAGTTTTACATAGTTCAAGATGGATTGGTTTCCCCAATATATGTATTTTTTCCAGATGATTGATCAAATTTCGAATCGAGGTTTGGGAGATATTCAACAAATACTCCTTGGATTCCTCATCGATTTCAATATTTTCGGCAGCAATAATACGATTCATTGTGGATACCAATTGGGTTCTCCCTATATGCGGAATTCGCAATATATGCACGCGCGATTGTATGCTCTCAATAACCTTCTGAATATTTGTGCATAAAGAAATAAAATGCACATTTCCCTTATACTTGTCAATATAGTTGCGAAAGACTTGCTGACTTTGCTCATTAATATTATCAATGTCGTCTATAACCACCATTTTTTTCTTACCAAAAATCGTACAATGAGACTGACAAAACGTCTTCATTTCATTTCTATAGAAATTAATGCCCTGCTCTTTCAAATTATTCACAAACATAATGTTAGATGTCTCCGGTACATTCATATGTGCAGGAATTCCATAATAATCGCGTATAATTGCATACAAGAGAGTTGTTTTTCCGCAGCTGGGAGTTCCAATAAACAGGATATTAAGATCGTCGATTTCATGTAGTGTTTTCACAACATCCATAATATTTCCCTCGTAGTCAAAATCGTCCAAATGATAGGGCTTGTATTTGGATATGAATGATTCCTGTTCTTTTTTCATTAGATAGAAGAATAGAATAATAAAAAATAAAGTATTCGATAATAAATGTAGATAATCATTTATTATTTATATTGTGTGCAACAAATAATTACATATATCAAATACGAGACCAAAGGATATACGCTTTCTCGCAATACTATTGCTTTCCCGATAATTAGTAAGAAACAGTGAATGATACTTACTGCGTTTCTCAGAAAGATAGTTATTAAATCTATTCACCAATTCTCCCTGCTTTTCCATAGGTAAAGGCGGATCTATCACCAATACTGCGTATGATCGGGCACTCAATTTCGGAGTGTTATCAATATATTTATTTCGCTCATCCTCACTACTTGCAATAAATAGTCCAATTTTGCTATCTATACTATCATCAATACATTTTGCTACAATATGTGTTATGCATCCAGTATTTTCGGTTTCACGTGTCGCTCGCTGTATCTTATACTGATTACCCAATGGCAACTTGTATATTTCTCCCCCGATTGTATAATTATTTTCTTTATTCAATGCAATACTCATGGTAGTTTTGCTAGGATATACCATGCATTGTATAATGTTATCATCAGAAACCCGTTTTTTGAATTGAATACTACATACTGCATATGATGTATCTTGAAACACCTGCTCTTCAAATATATTCACCTTCTCCAAATGGTACTTTTCAATGAATTTTTGGCGCAGAGAAATATCTCCGCTACGAATCGAACAAAGGAAGTTCAATGGAATAATAATGATACCTCCTACTGGATTAGAATCCACAAGTATTTGAATAAAACACTTGTAAGTATCATTGCAATCGTATTTGTCATATAGATCCTTGGAATCCGATTTATTTCTGGCCAAATAGGGAGGATTTGTAAATACAAATTTGTTTGTAAAGTCGGGAGGATCATTCAATGTATCCCGTTTTATGATATAATCTTGCTTAGGATCAATGTCATAACATTCGATAGTATATTTTGATTTATCGGCAGTACAAATGAAGGATAGGAGATCACCGTTTCCTGCAAACGGTTCAATAATATGATGTACCTCGGGAGATATACTGAAATTCTGCAATATGTATTCATAATTTGTCGTGTAAAACTGACCAAGTTTCTGTTTGGTTGTTTTTGATTTTAACATATAGTATTATTATCTTACTTATAACATGCATATATATTTATATGCATGTATATTTTCAATTTTACACCTTTGGACATTTAAAATGCCGATTATTTATACGATTTAACATCCTCTAATACATATTTATATAATAGTTTATAATCTTTTATTCTACAAACAGGACAGGTAATTATTCCTGTATATTCCATATCATGATATTCAATTTTGTCATTATACTTATCTTTATATTTACCATTTTCTATATCAGGTATATTCATAATACAACCGCAACATACGAAATTTTTACAAGTTAAACATTCAAATTTAGCATCATAACACATACAAGCAGTTTCATCTTCAAAAATATTATATTTGTTTAATTTATATTTATCTTTTATTTTATCATAAAATTCAGTATATTCTTTATCTTTAATATTAATAAAATTTTTATAACAAACAACACATTCATCATTTAATAAACAATCTTCTACTTTTAATATTTGTTCTACTAAAGAGTTCATTTTATATATTTATATATAATTTACAATATAAATATATTTCAAATTTTTTAATAAATAATCGGCATTTTAAATGTCCAAAGGTGTATAAGATTGATACACAATTAAATATCGAGGGAGATTGTATTCTTATTCGAGCGATTCGTACGACGGTTGCTTCGCTTGGGCATAGATGCATTTTGCATGTCCTTCAATGAGCTAATAGAGATCATGGAATCGTCTTCTGCTGCAAACGAGGTCTGTTCCTGAGGAGGCAATTGTTTCTGTGATGCACTTGTATCATGGATATTCACCGTCTTTGTTTTTAATCCCGAAATGATACTATCAATATCGGTGCGAGGTCCTTTCATTTCAGGTCGCATGGGAGGTTGCTGTTGTTGCGGTTGAGGACGTGAATTCACCTCTGAAAACCCATTGTTCATATCTACTCCCTGTTCTCGGAACATGGTACCTCGCGCTGCATTTATATCCTGACGATTTCCGGGACCCTCAGTAAATTGCATGGTAGGTCGATGCGGAGGCTGCATGTTCTTGGTTTCGACAGGAGCGGGAGGTGGTCCAAAGGACATATTCATCGGCGGTGGAGGAGGGCGATTCACCATATTATTGGCTGCCGCAAATCCGGGAGATTGCTGACCCATAGCACTTACAGTCGCCTCGGTGAATTTTTTCATCAGCTCGGGGCTCTGTCGAATAACATCGTTAAACCCAGGTGTTGCAGACGAAAGCGCCTTGTTTGTAATATTCACAACCGCCGCAGAAAATCCAAGACGCAAAAGAAGAGACAATTCCGGTGCCATTTTACCTCCCTTATACTTTTCGTATAACTCGGCGAAGATCTCCTCGTAATCGTCAATATTCTCACTAACTTGTTCTCCCCAACCATCTAAATTCAAATCAAAAGGATTTCCAATAGCGGAGTTGCCATACTCGATTGTATTTACAAAGGTCATGAACCACCACCCTTGAAGTTTGACGCTATCCTTTCGTTTCTTGTCCTCGACTGCGGTTTCATACTCATCCTCTACATCTTCATAGGGAGAATCGTTATTGAAACGAGAAATGTTTTTAATAGTACCCTTTTCATACCATTCCTCTAATTTCTTAATCATCATGCGTTTCTTCTTATTCTTCTCCCGATCCGTCATACGAGATGCATTATAGGACGCTTTATCCCC
>Ga0194129_10001349_pt1 | contig 40795 bp, 37 predicted proteins | sample TA2KigCa35mmetaG_FD_150862 | JGI IMG/M metagenome (GOLD analysis project Ga0194129, IMG submission 150862) | Freshwater microbial communities from Lake Tanganyika, Tanzania - TA2015038 Kigoma Deep Cast 35m | ecosystem: Environmental > Aquatic > Freshwater > Lake | place: Tanzania: Lake...
GAAGATCCTTTAGAAATTAAAAAAAATAAAAATAAAGTATTAATTATGGCTGGAGGAAAAGGGACTCGACTCAAACATCTTACTAAAAAAAAACCCAAAGCTTTGGTTGTAGTTAATAAAAAAACTATTATCGAAAATATAATTTTAAATTTCAAAAAAAATGGTTTTTATAATTTTATAATATCAACAGGATACTTTGCGGATAAAATAAAAAAATTTTTAAAAAATGGAGAAAAGTTAGGGGTTTCGATAGAATATGTTTCAGAGTCAAGTCCTTTAGGTACAGCAGGTTCTTTAAGTTTAATTAAAGATAAAGTAGACGATACTTTTATAGTAATTAATTGTGATGTTATAACTAATATGAATTTTAAAAATTTGTTATTATTTCATAAAAAAAATAAGTCATATGCAACTATTGCTGTTGTTGAAAAAGAGTTTCAGAATATGTATGGAGTAGTCAAATCTATAAAAAATGAATTTTTAAATATTGAAGAAAAACCAATAATTAGATTTTTTGTTAATGCTGGTATCTATGTTTTTGAAAAAAAAATTCTTCAATTATTAAAAAAAAATGAAAAGATAAATATGAATGAATTATTTCTAAAATTAAAAAAATTAAAAATTAAAAATACTGTTTATCCCTTGATTGAAGATTGGTTTGATGTTGGAAATATTAGTGACTTGAATCAATTTAAAAAGAATTTAAAAAGATTATAATTTTAAAATTATGAAGAGTTTAAGAATTGGATCAGTATTAATTTCTAATAATCGTAAACCTATTACTATAGCAGAGGCTGCTGTTGAGCATCTAGGAAGCTTAAATGTTGCAAAGAGAATGGTTGAGTCCGCTAAAGCAAGTGGAGCAGATATAATTAAATTTCAAATGCATCTGCAAAATGAAGAAATGCTTAAAAATAAAATTAAGTTTTGGGGTGGTAGTCTTGATAGTATTTTAGATAAATATAATCTGACTATAGAAGATCATAAACAACTCATTGAATATTGTAAAAAAATTAAAATACAATATTTGTGTACACCATTCTCTGCAAAGGCAGTGAGGGTATTAGATAAATTGGGGGTGCATGGATTTAAAACAGGTTCTGGTGAAATGACCAATTTGGAAATTTTAAATGAAATAGCAAAAACTAGAAAGCCATTAATATTGTCAACCGGCATGTCCAATGAAGATGAGATTGATGAAATATGTAATTATTTGAATTCTTTGAATGTAAACTTTGCGATAATGAACTGCACTTCAATTTACCCTTGTCCATATAACAAGGTAAATCTTGGTTATATAAGTAAATTGAAAGAAAAAACAAAAAAAATAATAGGTCATTCTGATCATACTCCAGATATTTATTCGAGCTTTGGAGCAGTTGCCAATGGAGCAAAGATAATTGAAAAGCATTTCACGCTTAATAGAAATTTAAAAGGTCCTGATTATCAGGTCTCTCTAGAGCCTCATGAATTCAAAGAAATGGTAAACGGCATATACAAAATTTATTTAGCTAGTGGTAATAAAAAAAAATTACATAAAGATGAGAAGATCGTACAATCCTGGGCAAGGCACTCTGTTGTAGCAATTTCAGGAATAAAAAAAAATCAAACGCTCAAAAAAAAATATTTAACAGTAAAAAGACCTGGAACTGGTATACCAGCAAAATATATAAATGAATTAATTAAATATAAAGCAAAAAAAAATATTAAGAGTAATTCTATAATTTTTTGGTCAAATTTAATTAAAAAAAAATAAAATGTCCAAAAAAATTTATGTTGGAGAAGGTTTTACCAATGAACAACTTCTATGGATATTACCTATAATTTTTAACTTTGCAAAACTAGAAAAAATTAAAGAGATTATTTTTCATGATAAAATTGATTTAAATAAAATATTTATTGATAAAGATTTATATTTAAATTTTAATATAAAATTTTTAAATTTTTCTATTAGTAAAAAAATCTTTTTTTTGATTGGGTATCCTTTAATAAATTTCAAGCATTTAGCAAAAATAATTCTTAATCTTAAAAAAAAAAATTTATTAAATAAAAATATATCTTGGGAAATTTCAAAATGCTTGCATGGTGTATGGGATCAGATAAATTTAACAAGTAATAATTATAAAGACTTTTCTTTTAGAGATTTAATTATTGCTTTGTGTAAAGGGTTTTATAAATATGAATTGGGCAACTTTTTGTACAAAGCGAATGTTAGAATTTCCTTTTTATCTCATTCTGTATATTCGGAGAGATTTTTAATAGCAAACTTTAGAAAAAAAAATATTAAGATATTTTGTCAAGCAGTAAACAATATTCATAAACAAAACATTAAAAAAGATACGTCTTGGAGCGATGTACAAAAAAAATTTTTTTTTTACTTTTACCAAAAAAAAACATTGATAGAATATTATTTTTATAAACGATCTAAAGGTAAAGGAAATTACAAAACAGCAAATCTATCTATTGCAAAAAAAAATAAACAAGTTTTAAAAAAAAAATTTAATGTGATATTTTTGCATATTTTTAGAGATTCCCCATTTAACGTAATTGATAGAAGCAGAATTTTTTTAGATTATTATGATTGGATAGTTAAGACACTAGAAATAATAAAAGATTCTAGTGAATATTGGATAATAAAGCTACATCCAGCATCATCAAGATGGGGGGAGGATCAAAAATCAATACTTAATCAAATTTTTAAAGATGTATTTAAATCAAACAAACTTCCGAATAATATTTCAATCGTAGCAAATGAGTTTAATAATATTTATTTGATGAAAAACGCTAACAAAATCATTACATTTTCTGGGACTAGTCATTTAGAATCAATTTGTTTAGGTAAAAAGCCAATTATTATCATAAATAGCCCTTCAGAAAAATTTATAAAAAATTCCTTTTATAAATGTAAAAAAATTAGTGATTATAAAAGAATTTTATTGACTTCTAAAAATATAAATTTAAAAAAATCTGCACACAATATATACAAAGCTAAAGTTTTTTTATTTATTAGAGAAAATTTCAACTCTTTAACACATGTTATCAATAGTAATGAAACATATAGAAAAGACAGTTTAAAGAAGAAATTGAATTCATTTATAAATGTAAAAAAAAACTTATTGAAAAACAAATTTTTTTTTTTTGAACTCGCAAAAATGTTACATAATAATTCTTCACACACTGTGAATTATAAATTAATTCAAGATAAAGATAGTCTATTTAAATCAAAATGAAAAATAAAATATTTATAACAGGAGCTGGTGGTTTCATAGGCAGTCATCTTGTTAGTAGATTTCTTAAAAATGGTTACAAAGTTGATGCTTTGATAAAATATAATTCAAAAAATTCTTGGGGTTGGTTGGAGGGTTTTAAGCATAAAAATCTAAAAATTATATTAGGCGATATCACTGATGCTGAGTTGTTAAATGCTATTGTTGCAAAGAATGACTACATAATAAATCTTGCCGCCCTAATTGGAATTCCATACTCGTATTCCGCCGTTGAAAGTTATTATAATGTGAATGTGAAAGGTGTAATTAACTTATTAAATTCAGCAAAAAAGTTTAATATAAAGAAAATCCTATTAACTTCAACTTCTGAGGTTTATGGATCAGCAATTTATACTCCAATGGATGAAGAACACCCTTTGCATGGGCAATCACCTTATAGTGCATCTAAAATAGCATCTGATCAGTTAGGAGAGGCGTATGCTAAATCGTTTAACTTACCAGTAAAACTTGTAAGACCTTTCAACGTTTATGGTCCAAAGCAGTCTTTAAGAGCTATAATTCCTACAATTATATCCCAAATAATAAATAATAATAAAGTTATTCAATTAGGAAACGTAGATACAATTAGAGACTATAATTATGTCGACGATATTACTTTAGCATTTTTACAAATTTTAGAAAAAACAAATAATAATTTTGACATTTTAAACATCTGCAGTGGCAAAGAAATTAGAATTATTGATTTAGCAAATAAGTTGATAAAAATTTCAAAAAAAAAATTACATATAAAAACTGATAAATTAAGGTTTAGACCAAAAAAATCAGAAGTAATTAGATTATTAGGTTGTAATAAAAAAATAAAAAAATTAATAAATTGGAGCGCACAAACTAATTTAGATAAAGGCTTATTAAAAACATATAATTGGTTTAATAAAAATAAAAAATCATTAAAATTAATTCAGAAATCAAAAGATTACATAGTCTAAATGCATGTAGATTTAATTTTGGGCTATAAAGGTTTTTTATCTTCATATTTCTATAATTTCTTGAAAAACAGAAATAAAAAAATTTACTTATGTGGAAGAAAAAAATTGAATATAAAAAAATATTATCAAATTAATAATTTTAGTAAAAAATCTTTAAATTTATTATTAACAAAGATAAAACCAAATAGAATTTGGAACTTTGTTGGGGAGTATAAAAATAATAATATTAAAACTTTTTACTCAAATTATATTTTCACAAAAAATCTTTTAAATACAAAGTATAATATAAAATTTAAACCTAAAATTTTATTAATTGGAAGTGCTGCTGAATATGGAGTTTATAAAAAAAAATTTTCAGAGAATGATAATTTAAGGCCTATAAATATGTATGGGTTTTCTAAATCGTTACAAAGTTTATACGCTAAGTTTCACTATTTAAAATTTAATTCTAAAGTTGTAGTTGCAAGATTATTTAATATTATAGCTGATCAAATGCCCAAAAAATTATTTTTAGGAAAAATATTAGATGATGTTAAAAAAAAAAATAAAATAAAGGTAGTAAATTATGATTCACAAAGAGATTATATAGACGTAAATAAAATTTCTCCAGCACTTTATAAAATTTTAAATAAAGGAGAATCCGGTGAAGTATATAATTTTGGTAGCGGAAAACCCACCAAAAATATTGATATTTTAACTTATGTTTTTAAAAAAAATAAAATAAAAAAAAAAAAAATTATAAAAGTTAAGAGCGTAAAAAAAACAACTATTTATGCTGATTTAAAAAAATTTAACAAATTATAATATATTAAATTATTAAGGATTATAATTAGTTTTAAATAAAGGATAGTAAAAGTATAAAATGTTTATAGTATTTACTTATAAATTTTTTGTTAAATACATTAAAATAATTTAAATGATATCGGATGTTGTAGTTCTTTGCGGTGGATACGGCAGACGAACTAGAGAAATAAGTAAAAAAATACCAAAAGTGTTATTAGCAGTAAATAAAAAACCTTTTTTGTATTGGCTTTTAAAAAATTTAGAAAATAAAGGATTTAAAAAGGTATTTCTATGCGTTGGTTACAAAGGTTATTTAATTAAAGAATTTATAAAAAAGTATAAATATCAATTTAGTATTAAAATAATATTTTCAGAAGAAAATAGTCAAAATTTACTTGGGACGGGGGGAGCAGTTAGAAAAATTTTAAAAAAATTAAGTAACTACTTTTATATAGTGAATGGTGACACATTTTTTTTTATAAATTTCAAAAAAATGCAATCTATTTTTTTTAAGAAAAAAAAACCAATTTTAATGGCTGTGCATAAAAATCTTGAAGAAAATTATCAAAACAACGTAATTTTAAAAAAAGAATGTTTATACTATGATAAAAATACTTTAAAAAAAAATATGAAATATATTGATTGCGGTGTTTTACTAGTAAAAAAAAATGTTTTTGTAAAATTAAAAAAAAAATTTCAAATTGCTAATTTTTTAAAAAGGGAATCTCTTTTAAAGAATATTGCTTATTTTAAAGTGAAGTATGGTTTTTTTGAAATAGGCGACATAAATGGTTACAGAAAAACTATAAAAAATTTTAAAAAAATTAATAATGAGATATATCGATCAGAAGCTTAAGAAATTTTTAAACTTTATACTTAAGAAAATTAATAGTTGACTTTTCATGATAAAAAATTTTTTTATAATTATGATAAAAGCTACAATATTAAAAATTTCTGTAATATTTTGTTCCCAAGTGTTGCTTTTAAAGCACATTTAGTCGATATGTGCTTTGTATTTATTTGTTATTTAAAATTTCGCTGTTTAATCTAAAGAAAACTAATAGGAAATAATTATATATTTATGAACAAGGCTTTTTTTTTTGATCGGGATGGTGTTTTAAATAAAGCAATAGTTAAATTGGGAAAGCCTTATTCCCCTTGCCATTTTGATGAATTAGTTATTAACGAATATGCAAAAGAAATAATAAAGTATATAAAAAAAAAAAAATATTTAACAATAGTCGTAACAAATCAACCAGATGTAAAAAGAAAAAAGATTTCAAGAAATTTAGTGGAAAAAATCAATACTTTTTTAAAAAAAAAATTATTATTTGATGATTTATATGTTTGTTATGATGATAAAGACTATTCTTTTTTTAGAAAACCCAAGCCTGGTTTGATATTTGAGGCAAAAAAAAAATGGAATATTGATTTAAAAAAAAGTTATATAATCGGCGATAGAAAAAAAGATATCTTATCAGGAATAAAAGCTGGGGTAAAAACTATATTTATAGATAATAATTATTCGGAGCAAAAACCTGTTTTTGCACATTACAAAATTAGGTATTTAAAAGATTTAAAAAAAATAATAACTTAACTTTTTCAATTTTATAATTTCAATCTTAATAAAGAAATGTCTCGAGGTTGTAAAAATGTTCAAAAAATGCGAGATAATAAGTAAGAATATTATTTTATAATTATTTATTTAATAATAATTGTAAATCTTTAATGAGTATGAAAATAAATAAAAAAATTTTTTCTTTTTGTCTCATTACAGATAAAAAATACTTAGCACAAACAACAATTTTATTAGATCAATTAAAAGATTACAATGTTTATATTTTATGCATTGATACAGAGTCTTATAATTTTATATTAAAAAATTACCCTAATAATTGCGAAATTTTAAAATTAGATACACTTGAAAAATTTTTTAATTTAAAAAAAATAAAATATAGTAGATCTTATCTTGAATATATTTTTACTTTAAAAAGTTTTTTTATTAAATGGATTTTTAAAAAAATAAAGAACAATTATTATGCAATTTATTTAGATTCTGACATTTTATTCTTTTCAGAACCAGCACTGTTAATACGAGATATAAATACCCATTCGGTTTGTTTAACGCCTCATAGTTTTTCTAAAAATAATTATCATTTTAATATTTACGGAAAATTTAATGCCGGTTTTATTTCTTTTAAAAATGATAAGTATGGCCTTAAAGTATTAAATTTCTGGGCAAAGAACTGTGAAAAAGAATGCTCTTATACAAATATTCAAAATTTTTCAGATCAGATGTATTTAAATATTTTATATAAAAATTTTTGTAAAGTGAAAAAAATAAATAATGCAGGTGTTAATTTAGCCCCGTGGAATTTAGATTCATTTAAAATTAATATTAATAAAAAAAATCAAATTCTGGTTGATGGTAAAAGAGTAGTTTTTTTTCATTTTCATGGTTTTAAAAATATATTTGGTCTTATTTATTCACTTGGTTTAAAAGATTACAAAGTAAAAAAAAATAGAAAAATAATTAATTATATATATAAAAAATATCTAAATCTTCTAAACAAAAAATTTCAAAATTATAAAGAACTTAAGTCTTATCATTATAATTACAATCTTATTAAATTAATAAAAAATTCAATTAAATGTAATTTATTAATTAATATTTAGATAATTTATTATGACAATAATTTGCAAAAAAATTTGTTAATTTTTTATGTTATATTATATAAATTAACATTCTAAATTATCTTAATAACTTTACTAAATTTTGTTTTACGATTTTATATGTTTAAATTTTATTATATGTTTTTTTTATTTAATTAAGCATAAAGATATAATCACATTTAGAAAGAATAATAATGAAAATTTTGTTTATTGAGATTTTTTATAAAGGACACCATATTTCATTGTATGCAAAAAAATTAATAGAAAAATTTATAAAAAAAAATCAAGTTTATTTTTTAACAAGCACTAAAGCCTCTCAAAGCGAAGAATTTAACAGTATTAAAAATTTAAATAAAAAAATTCAAATAAAAATTATTGAAACTAAAGACGACATTCAAAACAAAAATAATATAAGTCTCTTTTTTTATCATATTTGGAACTTATGTATAGTTTATAAGTCTGCAATTAATTTAATAAAAAAAAAAAAAATTGATTTAGTATATTTTAATCATTTTGATCCTTATATTTTTATATTTTCAATTTTCTTTTTCCTAAATTTTAATATTAAAGTTTATGGATTATTATTAAATATTAAATTTCATCAATATTATTTTAAATTTAGAAAAAAAACTTTCTTAGATGAAATTAAATTCTATTTATTTAAACGCTTTATAAAAAAAAATTATGTGGAAAAAATTTTTATCATCGATCCATTATTTATAAATTTTTTAAATTTTAAAAATATTACATCTAAAAAAATTATACATATAAATGAAGCTGTATATAGAAATATCAATTTTATAGAAAAAAAAAGTAATAAAAAAAAAACTAATAAAAAAAAAACAATTTTAATTTATGGAGAAATTTCAAAAAGAAAAAATTTTAAATTTTTGATCGATTTTTTAGTTAATAGTACATTAATTAATAATATTAAACTTGTTATTGCGGGTAAATTTGATCTTGAAAGTAAAAAGATAATAACTTCAAAAAAATATTCAAAAATCATAAAAGAAAAAAGGTTAATAATTAAAGATTACTTTATAAATTTAAGAGAAGAGACGAATTTATTTAAAAATACTGACTTAGTATGGTTATGTTACGTAGGCGGTTCTGATGGGTCCAGCGGAGTTCTTCAAACGGCGATAGATAATATAAAGCCTGTAATCTATTATAATAGGGGTTTAATTAATAAAATTTGTCAAAGTCATGATTTGGGATTTAAAATATCATATCATTATAATGAACCAGAACAGCTCAATAAACTGCTTTTATCGAAAAACTTAGATCAAAGGATTCAAAATATAAAAAAAAATATTAAAAAGTATAAAAAAAATATCAAAGAAGAATTAATATTTGAAGATAAAATATATAAAGAAATTACAAAAGATATTCAATAAGAGATTAAAAGCAAACTTGCAAAATAAGTTTATGATTAAAAGTATTTTAAAAAATAACAAATATATTTATTTTTTTTACAGAAGATATTTTTTTCCTTATTTTATTAAACAAGAAAAAGAAATTTTATTTCTTAGAGACTTTGAATTTAAAACAAGTGTAGATATAGGCGCAAATGTAGGAACTTATACTGTTGAATTACAAAAGAATTCAAGAAAAGTCATTTGCATTGAACCTCTTAAAGAAAATATTCGCTATTTAAAACATCTTATAAAAAAAAACGTCAAAATATATAATTGCGGAGTAAGTAATAAAAATAAATCTGAGTATATATATGTGCCTAAATTTAATTTCAATTTTGAAAATGCGTTGGCAACATTAAATTATAAAAATATAAATACTTTTAAACAAATAAAGAGAGTTAAGATTAAACTGAAGAAATTTGACCAAATAGTTTCAAATCTTAGCGCTATCAAAGATATTGATTTTATTAAGATTGATGTTGAAGGTCACGAGCTAGAAGTATTAAAAGGTATGAGTAAATTTTTAAAAAAAAGTAAACCAATATTTCTTATTGAAATAGAAAAAAATCATAACAAAAATTTTAACAAAGTATTTTCTTTCCTTATGAAAAAAAAATACAAAACCTATATTTTAAAAGAAAAAAATAATTTAAATAATATTAATAAAAAAGAATTTAATAAAATTATTTATGACAAGACTTACAATAATTTTTTTTTTATATCAGATCTCTAATTTTTTTTTGTGAATATAAATAAGAAATTAAAATTATATAAAATAGTGAATAAGAAAATATAATAAATATTTTGCTTAAACCTAAATATAATATTAAATATGTAATTACTAATATTAAAATCAATAAAGTAATTGTGGATTTATAACCGTAGCGGTTTAATAAGAAATGATGCAAATGATTTTTATCAGCTTTAAAAGGATTTTTTTTATTATAAAGTCTGTGTAAAAATACTCTTAACATATCAATTCCAGGAATCATTAATAAAATAAATATTTCTTCGATGCTTTTGATTATTTTAGAATTATAAAAATAAATAATTTGGTGAGATATAATAAATGACGCCAAGTAAGATCCTGAGTTACCAAGAAATATTAAATTTTTTGTATTTAGATATGACAGAAATATAAAAATTAAAATTAAAAAAAAAATTAGTAATTGATTTTGCAAAGTTAGTAGATAAGAAAATAAAATAATACTAAAAATAATGCACTGGCAGTTTATGCCATCAAACATATTCAAAGCATTTGAAAGCAGAAGAAAACAAAATACGGTAAAAAAAAGAGAAAAATAATTAATATTTATCGTTTTATTCATACTTTCAATATATAGTTGATCAACCCTTAAATTTTTATCTAAAAAAAAAGAAATAGTAAAAATTAAAGATAAAAATATAAATTTATTATTGTAAGATAATTTGTATTTGTCATCTAAAAAGCCCAAAGTAAAAATCATTAAGCACCCCCAAAAAAAACTGAAATGAACAGTTTCTTTTTTAAAAAAAATTAAATAAATAAATAAAAAAAAAATATTTAATATAATTATTAAGCCACCAGCCAAAGCGACTGGTTTTGTGTGAATTTTTCTATTGAAATCTGGATAATCAATATTAAGTTTAAATAAATTAATTTCATTAAATTTAAATAAAAAATAAAAATTTATTGAAATAACAAATAAAATAAAAAATAAATCTTTAAACATTAGTTTCTTTCTTTTTTATTAATAAAAAAATAAAAATTATGGATATAATATTATTTACCCAGCTATTATAAAAATTAGCCGATGGAAAGAAAGGATTAAAAAATAATAAAATAGAAAAAAGTACTAAAATTTTTTCTTTTGCTAAAATTTTTTTTTTAAAATTTATTACCACAGCATATAAAAGTGACAAAAAAAATGCTATTAAAAAAATTATTCCTACGAGTCCCTTCTCTGCGAGAAATTGTGCTATAATGTTATGTGGGTGAGTTGAACATCCATGAATATTAAATTTATAATCAATTCTCTCACAATTTAATCTAAAACTATTTGACCCATGACCAGAAAATGGTTTTTCTTTAAATAGCTCGATTGCATTTTTAAAATGTTGATAATGACCAGTTGAAAAATAAGTATATCCTGTTTTACTAAGTGAGTCGTAAGTATTTAAAATTGTTCTATTTTTTAAATTTGAGCTTAAAAAAATAAGTATTGATAACGTGCTTATAGTTATTACCGTAAAAAAAATTTTAATTTTATTACTAATATTAAAAATAAAAAAAATATAAAAAAATGTAAATATTAGAAAAGAGTAAAAGGCTCGTCTTTCACCAGAAATTAAACAAATTTCTAAAGTAAAAAAAAGTATAAAGAATATTAATTTTTTTGAAGTTTTGTTTTTAAAAATAGTTAAATAGCAAATAAATATTATAGAAAATTTTTCAACATAACTTCCAAGAATAAGTTCACTATTAAAAAAACTTGATATCCTATTATTTTGAAATAGATAACTGTTGTATCCAATTAAATTTTTACCATCATTCAAAAATTGAAAATTTGCGTCAATAAAAAAAAACATTAAGATAACTTTATAAAATTTAAAAAAATTATACAATTTTGCCTCGTTACCTTTTATCATTGACCAAATTCCTAGAATAAAAAATAAATATCTAACAAATAAAAGAGATGATTTTAGAGATAAAGGGTCAGAATTTAGAATTAATGAGTTTAGTATGATGAATAGGCAAAATAATAAAAAAATTTTAGTAAAATTATTTTTAAAAAACTGATGCGTTCTTCCTTTACTAGTTTCATAAAGACCAATTAAAGAAATATAAAAAACTATAAAATTTGCTACAGCATTACTAAAGATCAAAGCTAATGGTAATAAAATGAAAATATAGTAATTGAATGATTTGATTTTATCGTTCCATATCATTAGGAATTCTTATTAATTTAAAAGTATAGTTATGAAATATACTATTTTATGAATAATGCAAAATTTGCCTTTGTATCTTTTTTTGAAGTATTTCCTATAAATTTTGGCTCATCGGTTGTTTGTAGTAGTCTTTATAAATATTGGCCATACAAAAAAAAATATTTTCAATTATCAAATAAAAAAAAAAATTTTTCTAATGTTATAAATATATCTTACTTACCAAGCAATTTTGGAAAATTATTAGCAATTTGTAAGATTTTATTTTTAATTAAAAAATATTTAAATGTCAAAAAAAGTTATTTAATAATCGAAGGAGCAAGTTGGGTAGGTTATTCCTTTTTTTTAATTTTTTTAGTAAGAATTTTTTTAAGAAAAATTAAAATTATATATAAGTCACATAGCGTAGAATATGAAATAAGAAAAAATAATAGTAATTTTTTTATAACTTTACTTACTAAATTCTTTGAAAAAAAAGTTTTACAGTTCTCAAATTTATCAACTGCAGTATCAAATCTAGAAAGAAGAAAGTTTATTAAATATTATTCCAAAAAAACTTTTTTATTTTATAATACGATTGATTTTATCAAAGTCACAAAAAAGAATAAAAATACTAAGAATTATATTTTTTTTTCAGGTTCTGAAAAATATAAACCAAATTCTTATTCAATCGAGCAATTAATAAATTATATAATACCTGCTGTTAGAATTTTAGGAATAAATATTAATTTGTATATTTTTGGCAATAAAAAATTAAAATACTCAAGAAATTGGCTTAAAGTAAAAAAAACATCAAAGTTCAAATATATTCGGTATATTAAAGAATCTACAGGTTTAGTTGTGCCTTCAAATGAAAATTACGGTAGTAAAGTTAAGATAATTGAATCACTTTGTTACGGTGTACCTGTGATTACTTCAAAAATTGGATTTAGCGGCATAAAAAAAATTAGCAGCAAATTACCAATCATTGCAAATAGTAATTCTGCGATAGTAAAAAAAATAATTGATCTGATAAAAAATAAAGAAAAATATTTTTTAGAGGCAAATAAGATTAGTCATAAATATATTGAAATGCACGATATAAAAAAAAATATTTATAGATTAATAAAAAAAATAAAACAATTATGATGAGATCCATTATACGGAAGATTTATACTTTTTTAAGTTTTCCAAATAACTTATTCAAAGAAAAAAAAAGTAAAAAAAAATTAGAACTTCAAGTTTTTTTAAAAGAAAAAGCAAAAAAAATCCTCAATAACAATTTAAATAAACTTAAAACCCACACTATATTTAGTAATAATGTTTTAAGATTAATAACAAATTTCAAGCTAGATAATTTCTTAAGATATTCATTTATACAAAAGATGTTTTTTGTAAATAACAGATCCTATCTAATTTTTTTTTTATTGAAAATTATAAAAAAACATAAATTCGTTAAATTTCTGAAAGAAGAAAGTATTGGTAACCCTTTACCCTTTTTTTTATATAAATCGACTAGCGGTAATAAAATTAGACATATATATCATTTGTTAAGTTATACCAGTTACAAACCATTTAAAGCAGATATTTTTATTGAAATTGGAGGAGGGTATGGATGTATGGCTAATTTAATCAATAAATACTCACCCCTAAAAAAGTATATCATTTTTGATACTCCAGAAGTTGCTTTGTTGCAATATTATTATCTTAAGAATTTAAATTATGATGTTGGCTTTGATAATGAAAATTTCAAAATAATTTTAGTTTCAAATTTGAATAAATTGAATATTTTGATCAAAAGATTCAAAATCAACAAAAAATTTCTTATTTCAAATTGGGCTTTATCAGAAATGCCTATTAAATTGCGAAAAAGGCTATCATCACTATTCTTCATTTCAGAAAATTTTTTAATATCTTTTCAAAGTAGCTTTGAACAAATTGATAATTTTAAATATTTTAATTCTATTAGAGATAGATTAAACGGAACTAAAATATTTCCAATTCCAGAAATGAATTTTTTGAGTTTAAATAAACATTATTACTTTTTTAAATGATAAATTTATTAAATAAGAAAATATTGGGAATATTTATATTCATTTATCTAATCTCTTCTATTAATAGCCCGTTATTCATACCCGATAGTACAGAATTCATTACAATATTTAATTTTTTACGTAGTTTATCACCTTTGATTATTTTGCCTTTTTTATTAATTTTATTTTTTTTTAATAAATTTAAGTTAAGCAAAAGTTCATTAATATTTATAATATTAATTTTATCTCAAATAATTGGTTTTTTATTAAATGATCAAAGAAAAATTTATGATTTATATTGGTTAATTTGTGCTGTTAGCCTGATTCTATTTCTAGAGTATTATTGCAATCAACTACTAGATATTAAAAAAATAATCTTAGTTTTTATTTCTTTAATTTTTATTGTATCCGCAACAATAAGTTATTTTATTATAATAGAAATTTTTGAAAATTATCAAACTATGCATAAAATAACTAATACAGTTTATGGTTCTCATTTCATGGGAATAAATAATTCTTTTATAGGGCAGCCAGTACCAAGAAGTAGTGGTTATACTAGATTTTTAATGATTATATTTTTATTTTTATTTCCATTCATTTTTTTTAGTAAATTAAAAAAAAAAAATTACAGATTTAAAATTATCGATATCTTAATTCTATTATTATTAGTATTTATTGGCGTAATTTTTTGGATAACACAAAATAGAAGTTCATTATATTTTTATATAATTATAAGTTTAATATTTTTATATTTAGTAATTAAAAAAAAAAACATTAACCAAATATTTTTTTTTTCTATAATTTTTATTTTACCTTATCTAATTTATAAAACTGAAATTAATTTCAAAAAAAATTTTATTAATTCATTTTTATCAGAAGCGATCACTGAACATCAAACCAAAGAATATAAAGAACTAAAAAAACATTTTTTAAAAATAATTGAGTCTGGAGAAAGATGGAAGACACCGTCAAACACTTCTGGAAGATTAGAAATCTGGAAAAGTTCATTAAAAATTATAAAACAAAATTTTTTTTTTGGTTTAGGACCTCAAACGGATCGACATAAGCTAGATATCAGTGCATCTAATATTTTAATTTATTTATTATTATGTGGAGGATTTTTAACTGTTTTAATATTCTTTATTTATAAAACTTATTTAACTTTAATTATATTTCGGTTTTTTAAGAATAATAATATTTCAAAAATTAAAGATGATAAATTTTTATTTTTCTCAATTTTGATTTTTTTCTTTATGAACTTTCGTGGTATTGTAGAAAACAGTTATAGTCTTTACGGTATTGATATGGTTGCTTTTTTATTAGCAGTAAAATATCTTGAATTATCTTATAGATTGAGTAAGTAGTTTTTTATATAAGAATTAGCAATATTTATTTTTTTTAAACTATTTTTGTTTATTTTTGTTTTAATTTTTTTATCTAAAAAATTCATTCCTAAATACATACTTTTTAATATATTAATTTTATTCTTTATTAGGCTATTATAAATTAGTTTAGTGTTATTATTAATTGCTTGAATAGAAAACAGACTTAAATAATTTTCTTTTGAACTGTATGCAAATTTAGATTCTTTTAAAATTCTATCTAAGGAACTTTTAGAGATAAAACCTTTATTTATTACTTTAGGATGATCTAACTTTTCACCCACAACTATAAATTTATAATTATTATTAATAAAAAATTTATTGTAAATAATTTTATTTATATCTTCATAATTTTTATTTAAATGTGATTTGTAATAAATAACTACTTGTTTTTTTTTATCTTTTTTTTTTTGAAATTTAAAAAACAAATATACGAAATTAAATAATGATTTTTTTATTGATTTTCTAAATATATTTTTTTTTAATAATTCGGTAGCAAAAATTAATTTTTTAAATCTAAATAAAAAAATTATATTGGTTATAATGTAAAAAATTGGGAATAAAAAAGCCCTTATATAATAATTTAAAATTGAATTTGTGACATTATGAGCCCCGCCCGTAATTGGACCCAACAGCGTTGCCGGCGGTAAAGTTAAAAAAACTAAAAAATTCCACATAGGTAAGTAATTTACATAGCATGTCTTATTTCCTTTTAAAAATTTAGTCCATAAAACTAAGATACCAAAAAAAGGCTCTATGTATTTATGTTTAAATTCATTTTTTTTTTTAAAAATATTTTTAATATGAACAATTTTATATTTTTTTTGTAAATAAAATATATATTTTCTAGCAAGGTTGCCTTCTCCTGAATAAGCTGAAGTATCACTGGCCCAAATGTAAATTTTTTTTTTAAATTTTTTCAATTTTAATTTTTTCAAGTTTATTACTTAAATAACCTTTTAGAAAATAAGTTGACGTAATAATTAATCTTTTAAATCTTCTTTTAGTGTCTATTCTTAATCTCCATAGGAATTCAAGGCCTAAATAATCTAAAAATTTTGGAACGATTTTTTCTTCACCAGCTAACATAGCAACTGCAGCGCCAGCACAAATGATCTTAAAGTTTGAATTATGTCTAGCAATATGTTCGGCTATAATTTCTTGTTTTGGTGTAGGTAATGTTATTATAATTAATTCATTTTTTAAAAAATTTTTTGGCAAAAATTCTATTAATTCGTAAGCACTTTTATATGGTAAATCATTATTAATTACTTTTTTATTAAATTTTTTTTTTAAATATTTTAAAGATCTTACAGATATACTGCCTATTATTCTAATTTGGATTATATAATTTGGAATCTTCATCTTTTTTAAAATATCTCTACCAGGAATCTTTTTTATATAATTTTTATTAAATATTTTTGTTAATACTCCATCTGGCCAATTATATAATTCTTTATAAATTTTAATCTCATTATTAAAGTAATATCCTAAGAATGCTAAATTTAGTCCAGATAAAACAAAATTTTTATTAAAGATTTTTTTTATATTTTTTACAATTTTTAAATGTGCAATTCGTTCTTTATAATATTCTTTAAAAATTTTAAAATTATTATTTAACTTATTTTCATTAAAAAAAAATAATTGGATAATTTTATTAGGAATTTTTAGTAATAAAAAAAAATAACTGGCAGTTATTTTATTTTTTCTTAAAGCAATATAATTTTCTTTTAAAGTAACTAGATAGGAAATTAAATTTTTACCACTCGCCCCCCCAGTTCTCATTCTTACTATAGTTTCATTATATTTTTTATAATGCAAATTATGCACTTTAAGTAATTTGACAAAAAATTCAAAATCTCCTGCAATTTTAAAAGATTTGTCATATAAACCATATTTATCATAAACATTTTTTTTTATTATTGATGCTGGATGTGGTGGAATTATTCCAATATTAATCATCCAACTTCGAAAATTAATTGATGAATAGTACCTTTTAATCTTTTTAAAATTTCTATTTGAAAAATAAACTAACTCAAAAAAAAAAATACTTACTTTTTTTTCAGACTCTATTTTTTTTATAATGTTTTCAACTGTTTTATTTGATTGAAAAATATCATCAGAATTCAGTATACAAATATATTTTCCGTTAGCATGTAAAATGCCTTTATTTATAGCATCGTAAATACCCTCATCTTTTTCTGAAATTAATTTTACGGTATAATTTTTAGAAGTTTTTTGGTATCGTTTAATAAATTCCACAGTTCCATCTTTTGATTCATTATCAATTATAATATGCTCTATACTTTTATAACTTTGAGATTTTATTGAATTAATAGTATAAATTATTGAATTAACAGAGTTGTTAGTGACGGTTATTATTGAAATTTTAGGTTTCATCTATATCAAAACAAATACAATATATTAATAAAAATGAAAAATAGAATTGCTTTGATAACTGGAATAACAGGTCAAGATGGTTCTTACTTAGCAGAATATTTACTAAAAAAAAAATATATTGTTCATGGAATAAAAAGAAGATCATCATCATTAAACACAGAAAGAATTGATCACATATATAATAATAAAAAATATAAGAATTTTTTTTTTTTACATTATGGAGATTTAACTGATAGATCTAGTTTAGATAAATTATTAAATACCATTGTACCTGATGAAATTTATAACTTAGCCGCACAAAGTCATGTGGCAGTAAGTTTTGAGATGCCGGAATATACAGCGCAAGTGAACGCTATTGGTTTTTTAAATATTCTCGAAGCATGTAAAACAATTAAAAAAAAAATAAAAATATATCAAGCTTCATCATCGGAAATGTTTGGTCTGATTCAACAAGCTAAACAAAGTGAGAAAACTAAATTGTACCCAAGAAGCCCTTATGCAACTTCTAAATTATTTTCATATTGGATAGCAAGAAATTATAGAGAGTCATATGGAATGTTTGTGAGTAATGGTATTTTATTTAATCATGAATCGCCTAGAAGAGGTGAAACATTTGTAACAAGAAAAATAACAATAGGTCTAATAAAAATAATCTTAGGTATTTCAAAAAAAATTGAATTAGGTAATATTTACTCAAAACGTGATTGGGGGCATGCAAAAGAATATTCTCATATGCAATGGAGAATCTTACAGCAAAAAAAACCTGATGACTTTGTTATTTCAACCGGAAAAAATTATACAATAAAATATTTTTTTAATTTATGTTGTAAAATTTTAGGACTAAAAATTATATGGACTGGGAAAGGTTTAAATGAAAAAGCCGTATTAAAAGGTTTTGATAAAAAATATGAAAAACTTAAAATAAATCAAATAATATTAACCGTAAATAAAATATATTTTAGACCAAATGAAGTTAATACTTTATTAGGAGATTCTAGAAAAGCCCAAAAAATTTTAAAATGGAAACCAAAATATGATATCAAAAAGTTAGCAAAAGAAATGTTAGAAGAAGATTATAAAAGAATAAGTTATAATGAAAGATAGAGTTCGAGTTTTTATATCAGGCCAAGAAGGAATGGTTGGTTCTGCAATTTTTGATCTTCTTAAAAAAAAAAAATTTAATATTTTGAGTTGTAAAAGATCTGAATTAGATCTTACCAATCAAAAGCAAGTTGAAGATTGGATTAATAAAAAAAAACCTGACATAGTTATTAATGCAGCAGGTCGTGTTGGAGGTATTTTAGATAATTCAAAATATAAAGATGAATATCTTTATGTCAATTCAACTATTGGATTAAACCTTGTTAAATCAAGTTTAGAAAATAATGTTAAAAAATTTATTAATCTTTCATCTGCTTGTGCTTATCCGAAGGAGACTTTACAACCAATCAAAGAAGAGTATTTTTTAAAATCTTCTTTAGAAACAACTAATGAGGGTTATGCGTTAGCAAAAATATTAGTATCAAAATATTGTCAGTATATAAATTTGAAATATAAAAAAGATTATATTACCCTAATACCAGCAAACTTGTATGGAGAAGGTGATAATTTTGATTTAAAAGCAAGTCATGTTATCCCAGCATTAATCAAAAAATTTCATAATGCAAAATGTAATTATAATAAATCAGTGGAGGTCTGGGGATCTGGCAAACCAGAAAGAGAATTTTTGCATATCAATGATTTGGCTGAGGCAGTATATTTTTGTTTAAAAAAAAAAATTAGACATACTCTTATTAATGTAAGCGGACCAGATAAAATTAAAATAAAAGATTTATGTATTTTAATTAAAAAAATAACAGGTTTTAATGGTACAATTATATTTAATAAAAATTATCCCGATGGAGTCCTAAAAAGAAATCTGTCAAATAAAATTCTAAAAAAATATGGCTGGAAACCTAAAATAAAGTTGAACTCTACTAATGGTTTAAAAGCTTATTATGAATACTTTAAGAAACTTTAATTAATTTACTTTCTAAAATATATTATTGGAAAAAATAGAAAAGAAATTAAAAATCGTAATGGATAAAATATAAAAAAATCACATTGTTTTTTTTTAATTTCCAAATAATATGTTGTTAAGTTAGTTAATTGTTTTTTCCATTTTCTATGAACCGAAATTTCTATATTTATTGGAATTAATTTTTCATATTTTGAAAACTTTTTCCAAAGATTATAATCACCTGCCATTTTAAAATTTGAATTTAACCCGCCAACTTTATTATAGAGTTTTTTTGAGAAAATCACATTTTCTTGCTGAACAAATCCCCATGCACATTTATGATGCCAACCATTCTGTAAAATAAATCTTGGATAGAATAATGGTATCCATTTAATTAACTTATTTTTTTCCTGATATAATATAGCCGTTCTACCATTAACCCAGTTATATTTATTTTTTTTTAAAAATTTATATAAATTTAAAAGAGAAAAACTATTTAAGAAAAAATCATCAGAATTTAACCAGTAAAAATATTCACCTTTACAAATTTTAAATCCGCGCCTTAGCGCCTGATACATAGATTTGTCTTTTTTAATTATCAGCTTAAATTTAAATTTTTTTTTAAGTTCAAATAAAATTTTTTTAGTACCATCTGTTGAATTTCCGTCAACAACAATGTGCTCGAAATTTTTAAATTTTTGTTGATAAATACTATCAAATGTTTCCTTAATAAATTTTTTGCTGTTTAAAGTAGGCGTTACAATAGAAAAAAAAAAATTTTTATTTTTCATAATTTAGTTATTTAAATTGCTCAAAATTAGTATAAAAATATCTTTATGCAATTAGTTATTTTAGCTGGGGGAAAAGGTACAAGAATAAGCGAGGAAAGTTATTTAAAACCTAAACCTTTAATAGAGATAGGAAACATGCCTATAATTTGGCATATAATGAAATACTATTCATCTTTTGGAATTAATAATTTTATAATTTGCGGAGGATATAAATGTGACTTATTAAAAGATTTTTTTTTTAATTACTTACATTATCAATCAGATATTGAGATTAATTTTAAAAAGAATATAAAAAAAAATTTATCAAAAACTAAATTATCCTGGAACGTCACAATTGTTGATACTGGATTAGAAACAATGACCGGCGGAAGAATTAAAAGAGCCCAGAAATATATCAAAGGAAACAGTTTTTGCTTAACATATGGAGATGGTCTTAGTAACGTAAATTTAAAAAAATTAATTAATTTTCATAAAAAACATAAAAGATTAGCTACCGTTACAGCAGTTCAGCCAAAGGGTAAATTTGGAGCAATTAATTTAGAGAATGATTATGTTAAACAGTTTAATGAAAAGCCTCAAGGCGATGGTTACTGGAAAAATGGCGGTTTTTTTGTTTTACAAAAAGAAATTTTTTCTTTCATTTCTAATGACTCCACGATTTGGGAAGAAGATCCCTTAAAAAATTTATCTAAAAATAAACAATTGAAAGCTTTTAAACACAATGATTTTTGGCAGCCTATGGATACATTAAATGATAAAATTATTTTAGAAAATTTATGGAAGTCAGAAAAAGCGCCATGGAAAATATGGAATGATTGAACAAATAAGTTTTTGGAAAGGAAAAAAAGTATTTATTACTGGTCATACAGGTTTTAAAGGCTCCTGGTTATGCATGATATTAAATCAACTGGGTTCCATTATAGCAGGTTATTCTTTGCCCCCAGAGAAAAATAGCCTTTTTGAAATTGTAGATCTTAAAAAAAAAATTAAGAAAAATTATTATTTTGATATTCGGGATCTTAAAATCTTAAAAAAAAAAATTGAACTTTTTAAACCTGATATAATATTTCATTTAGCTGCGCAATCTTTGGTAATAGAATCCTATTTAAGACCATTTGAAACATTTACAATAAATTCTCTTGGTAGTTTGAATTTAATGGAGGTAGTAAAAAATTTGAAATATAAAGGCGCTTTAATTGTTGTTACAACTGATAAAGTTTACAAAATAAAAAAAAATAATACAAATAAGCTCAATGAAAATGATGAACTTGGAATTACCGATCCTTATGGCAGTTCAAAGGTGTGTAGTGAAATTATAACATCAAGTTATTCTAAATCATTTTTAAGCACTGGAAATTATTTCAAAGTAGCAATTGCAAGATCTGGCAACGTTATTGGTGGCGGAGATTATTCTAAAAATAGAATTATACCTGATTTTTATACTGCTCAAAAGTTAAAGAAAAAAATGATTATAAGGAATCCTAATCATGTGAGACCATGGCAATTTGTTTTAGAGCCATTAATTGGGTATATAAATTTAGCCGAGAAAATATATTTAAATAAGATTAGTTATAAAAAAGAATTAGCCTGGAATTTTGGTCCCAGTTATACAGACTGTGTTAAAGTGAGTAAGTTAATTAAAATATTATTAAAAAAATCACAAAATAAACCTAAAGTGTTAATTCAAAAAGAAAAAAATCGAATTTTTAGTGAGACAAAGTTTTTAATTCTAGACAGCAGCAAATCAAAAAAATTTCTTGGATGGAATAATATATATAATGTGAACACTACAATTGATAAAATAGTTGAGTGGTACGAGTCCCCCGGTCATGTAAAAAGTAGAATCTGCAATGAACAAATTTTTGAGTATCTTAGTATTTTAAGTAATAAAAATTATATGAAATATTCAAAATGTAAGTTGATCTAAAAAAAAAAACTAAAAATAGCGAAAAAGAAGATAAAATAAGAAAAAAATTATTTTTTTTACTATTGTTAACTATTATTAAAAAAAAAGATAATAATAAAAAAAAACTTGAATAAAAATCTGGCCATGGATATTGGATATGTGTTAAAGTTAAAAAATATATGATTAATATAAATAGTGAAATGTAAGTATTTTTTGTAAAATACTTTGAAATAAAAAAAATCAGAAAAAATTTTAAAGCGTAAATTACACCAGTTATTTTTCCTATAGATACTAAGTTGATGTCTGTGAAATAAATTAAAATTTAAAAAAACCAAATGTACCCCTCACCATACTGAATATAAATACTTTTAAATAGAGGTTGATTATTAGTAAATTGATAATATTTTTCTAAAATAAAACTCTAATGATGGAAATCAGTGTTGTAATATGAGTATTGGAACGAAAGATACATAGCACAGAATATTATTGATAATATTGAAACATTTATCAATATTTTATTTATAATTTTTTTTTCGTTAAAAAACATAATGGTAATCTATAAAAATTTTTTAAAATAGCATTTTCAATAATTTTTTATTATTAAATTATTATTTTAAAATAATAAAAAAATAATAAAATTAAAAAAAAATAAACTGTAAAAAATAACTTTTTATAAACCGGCGACTTTAAAAACTTAATTTTATTCATAAAAAAAATTATAGAAAAGTATATTAATGGATCAAAGTATTCTTGAAAAATAATTGTTACATTTGAAAAAATAATTATTGAAATCAAAGAAAAAATAAAAAAATTTATATTATTTTTAGAAAAAAAAATAATTAGAATTAGACCAAATAAACCCATTATTATAAAAAGAATTTTTTGTATATCAAAACTAGAAATCCAATTATTGTAGAAAAAAATAAATTTATAAATAATGCCGCCACCCAATTGTATTCTATAATATTCGCTATCTTTTGAAATATGATTAAAAAAAACAAAAATAAAGAAAAATAAAATAATAAAAAAAATAATGAAAATTATAATTTTTTTTTTATTAAGAAATTTTAATGTATTTTTGAAGTTCAAAAAAATGCAAAAAGGGAATAAGTATAAGAAAAAATTAGTAAATATAATTAGAATATTTTCTCTTTTAAAACCTATTCTAGAATTTACTCCTTCTATTGGTGACATTAAGCCACCCCATTTATAAAAAAAATATAAAGATGGAAATAGAATTAATACGAAAAAGAAAGAATTTATTATATTTTTCTTATTCAAAATATCTTTTTTATTAAAGTACGAGAAAAAAATTATAATCGGTAAAAAAGCATAATTTTGTCTAGCATAGAAAGATAAACATGAAAATAGTATTGCTAAATACTCATATTTTTTTTCATTTATGGATTTTAAGTAGAATAAAATTGTTAATGCAAAAAAAAAATATCCAATATTTTCTTCTAATGACCAATAAGCAGAAGTTCTAAAAAAAGGACTAAGCATTGGTATTACTGCAATTAATAGAACTTCCCAATTAAATGATTGAACTTTATTTTTAATACATAAACACTTGTAAGTTATTAATATTGCTGAAATGCTTATAAAAAAACTAAAATACCCAGAGTAAAAAAGAAATGAATAATTCGTTGGTATAATATATTTTGAAATAATATAATAAATTGGAAGAGCGCTGGATTTGTATTTGTTCCAATCAATTTTTAGTAAGTCACTTTCTTGAAAAAGTTTAAAATTATTTATAATAGCTGAATAATCAACTTGTCCCCCACCTGATGAATCTTCTTTGATAATAAATCCTAGAAAATATGATGTTATTATAAATATGGTGGCAACTTTAACTAAAATCTGATTTTTCATATTTAATTCTTTTGTTAATTAGAATTTATAGAAAATACTTTCTTTTATTATAAAACTAATATTGTAGGTTAATGTTTTCATGTATATTCTCTATATCTTAATTAAATTTCTAAGACTTTTTGTTGAAAGTAAAAAAACTTTTTTTAATAAATATAAATACAAATTTAATAATTGTAAATAATGAATAAATGATAGAAAAAATAAAAAAAAATATTTTAGAATTAACAGAAGAATATTCTAAATTATTTTTTAAAGAAAAAAACTTTGTTGAAAATATTAGCGATGTTCCTGTATCAGGAAAATGTATTGGAAAACAAGAATTGCAAAATATGGTTGAAGCTTCGTTAGATGGATGGTTAACAACTGGTAGATTTAATGATGAATTCCAAAGAAGATTATCTTCATTTTTAGGAGTTAAATGTTTACTAACAGTAAACTCTGGTTCCTCCGCAAATTTAGTTGCCTTTTCAACACTTACTTCTTCTAAATTAGGAGAAAAAGCAATAAGACAAGGGGATGAAGTTATTACAGTTGCGGCAAGTTTTCCAACAACTGTAAATCCAATTCTGCAATTAGGAGCTATTCCGGTTTTTTTGGACGTAAAAATACCCACATATAATATTGATGAGAATTTAGTTGAGGAGGCAATAACATCTAAGACAAAAGCAATTATGATAGCACATACTTTAGGAAATCCATTTAATGTGAAAAAAATTAAAGAGATTTGCATCAAAAATAATCTTTGGCTAATAGAAGACACTTGTGATGCTCTTGGATCAAAATATGATAATAAATTAGTTGGTACATATGGTGACTTAGCAACTTTAAGCTTTTATCCAGCTCATCACATTACAATGGGCGAAGGCGGTGCTGTTTTTACAAACAGTATAAAATTAAAAAGAATTGCTGAATCATTTAGAGACTGGGGTAGAGATTGTTATTGCGAACCTGGAAAAGATAATACTTGCAATAAAAGATTTGGTTGGAAATTAGGAGATTTGCCCTATGGTTATGACCACAAATATACCTATTCTCATTTAGGGTACAATATGAAGATAACTGACATGCAGGCAGCTTGTGGTTTAGCACAATTAGATCGTTTAGATGGTTTTATAAAAAAAAGAAAAGAAAATTTTAATTTTTTATATAAAAATCTTAAAGATCTAGAAGAGTTTTTAATATTACCAGAACCAGAAAAAAATTCTGAACCATCCTGGTTTGGATTTCCATTGTCATTAAAAAAAAATAACCAATACAATAGAAATGATTTAACAAAGTATTTAGATGCTAATAAAATTGGCACTAGATTGTTATTTTCTGGAAATTTAATTAAACAGCCCTATATGAAGAATATAAATTTTAAAGTTCATGGAAATTTAACAAATACAGATTTCGTAATGGAAAATACATTTTGGATAGGTTTGTATCCAGGTTTATCAAAAGAACATTTACAATATTCAGTTCTTAAAATTAAAGATTTTTTTAAACTCTAGATACTTTATGACAGTTGCTGAATATATTTTAAAATTTTTAATATCTAAAAATGTTAATAATGTATTTCTAATTACAGGTGGAGCAATTTCTTTTGTTGTTGATGCATTTTCTAGAAATAAAAAAATTAAATATACATGTGTAGCTCACGAACAGGCAGCTGCTATGATGGCTGATGCTTATTCAAGGGTTGGTAAAAATTTTGGAGCAACAATGGTTACTTCCGGTCCGGGAGCTCAAAACTTAATTACCGGTATAGCATGTTCTTGGTTTGACTCTGTTCCTGTCATTCATATTAGCGGACAGGTTAATTCATTCGAATTATCTTCTACTAATAAAACTACAAAAAAAGTAAGACAAGTTGGTTTTCAAGAAACCGACATAGTATCGATTGTTAAACCAATAACAAAATTTGCTTATCAGTTGAAGAAGCCAAACGAAATTAAATATGTATTAGAAAAAGCATTTTATCTTTCGAATCATGGAAGACCAGGACCAGTTTTAATTGATATTCCAATGGATTTTCAGAGAATAAAAATTGACCCTAGTAAAATCATGTCTTTTACCGCTCCTAAAAGCAAACCTAATAACCGACTTGTAAATAATATTTATAAAATTCAATCGTTATTGAATAAATCTAAAAGACCGGTTTTAATTCTTGGTGGAGGAATAAGAATTTCAAAATCAATCAAAGAGCTAGAGAAATTCCTTAACAATATTGATTTACCCATAGTGACCACTTGGAGCGGCTTGGATACTATAGATTATAAGAATAAAAATTATGTTGGTTCTGTAGGAGTTTATGGATCAAGAGCTGCCAATTTTGCAGTGCAAAATTCAGATTTAGTCTTAAATCTTGGGAGCAGATTAGACACAAGAATAACAGGAGGAAAACCAGAAACTTTCGCTAGATTAGCCAAAGTCGTTTCAGTCGATATAGACAGACATGAATTAAATAAAAAAAGAGGTCTTAACATTTATTTAAAAATTAATGAAGATTTAAATAAATTTTTATCAACTTTTAATTCAAAACTAAAAAAATTTAAATTTTCAGCAACTAGTGACTGGAAAAATATTTGTCAGCAATGGAAATTCAAGTATACGAATGTGAAAAATAGTTATTATAGTCAAAAAAATTACGTGAATCCATATTGTTTTATTGACAGACTTTCAGACAGACTAAACAAAAAAGACATAGTTTTGGCTGATGACGGAGGTCATCTGACTTGGACTATTCAAGCTTTTAAAGTTAAAAAAGGGCAAAGAGTTTTTTCTGCTTTTGGAAATTCTCCAATGGGATATGCATTTCCTGCTGCTTTGGGAGCATCTTTTGCGAACAAAAAAAAGAGAATAATATGCATAGATGGAGATGGAAGTATACAAATAAATATTCAAGAGTTGCAAACTATGGTTGCTAATAATCTTCCAGTTAAATTATTTATTATTAATAATGATGGGTATGGTATCATTAAACAATTTCAAGAATTGTATCTTAATAAAAGATATGAAGCTTCTATTTCAAGCAAAGGCGTGACTAATCCAAATTTCAAAAAGATTTCGAATGCTTACGGAATAAATTATAATGAAATTAAAAATAATAAACAAATTGATAAGGTGCTAGATAAAATTTTAAATTCAAAAAAACCTGAATTTATAAACGTAATTATTGATCCTAATCAAAAGATTATACCTAAACTTCAGTTTGGAAAACCTATAGAAGATTTAAGCCCATTATTGTCTAGAACTGAGTTTAATAAAAATATGTTGATCCCGCAAATAAGAAAAATCTCTAGAGATTTTAGTGAAGCGAATTAATTTTTAAGATTTTTACTTATTTAATAATGTCAAAAAGCTTATTAATTATTGGGGCATCAGGATTCTTTGGTAAGTCGATTCTAAATTATATACTTTATAATAGTAAAGAAAAAAATATAAAAAGAATTATTCTTTTAAGCAGAAGTATAAGTAAAATTAAAATAAAATTAGATAAAAGAATTAAAATTAAAAAAATTTACGCGGATATTTCTAAATTAAAAAAAATTCTATTTGCAGATTATGTAATATATTGTGCTATAAATCACAATTATAGTGAAGATTATAAGGCAGTTTGTAATTATTATAAATTAGCAAAAAAATATCACTTTAAAAGCAAGATATTATACACAAGTTCGGGAGCTGTTTATGGGCAGCAGCCTAAAAATATAAAAAAAATTCAAGAAAATTATTTATTAAATAATAAGCCCATCAATTTTAAAGATAATAATAAGAATAATTATTCTATAACTAAATTAAAAAATGAGAAAATATTTAAGAAATTAGCAAAGTATGGAATTAAAGTAGCAATTGCAAGATGTTACTCTTTTGTTGGAAAGTATCTGCCAAGAGAGAGTAATTATGTTATTGGAAATTTCATAAAAAATATTTTAAATAAAAAAAAAATAGAAGTTAAATCTAATTATCATGTTATTAGATCTTATATGCATGAAAATGATTTGGTTGTCTGGCTTTTAAGGATTATGAAAAATGCAAGTTTAAATTGTCCAATTTATAATGTTGGTTCTGATCAGGAAATTAATATTAGAAATTTAGCTTTTTATTTATCAAATAAATATAAGATACCTCATAAGCTTAAAAAAATAAAATCAGGTTTCGAAGATAGATACATACCTTCAATATTAAAAGCTAAAAAAGAATTAAATCTAAAATTAAAATACAAAAACTATGATTCTATTGAAGAAGTTATAAATAAATTAGGAATAAATTGATATTATATACATAAGTTAAATACTTTTTATTTAATAGTTTTTAATGCTCAACTCGTCTTTTTATAAAATTAATCATATTATATTATGTAGTTAATTTAGATTGAATTTAAAAAACATTTAAATATCATATAAATTTTAATATAAAATGTACTATGCCTTTATTATTATCAATAGTTACCCCAACTTTTAATGAAGTCGATAATATTGAGAAATTGTCCCTAAAAATAAGAGAAATATGTAATTTAAAAAATGTAAATTATGAGCAAATTATAATTGATAATGATTCTAATGATGGAACTATAGAGGTAATTAAAAAATTAACATCAAAGTATAAAAATATTAAAGCAATTATAAATCAAAGTAATTTTGGACATATTAAATCTCCTTATCATGGATTATTACAATCGCAGGGTGATGCTGTAATATTCATGACAAGTGATTTTCAGTCACCACCTGAACTTATTATAGATTATTACAATAAGTGGATCTCAGGATCCAAAGTAGTATTAGGTAGAAGAAGAAAAGTAAGTGACGTTTATTTTTTAAAAATAATTAAATTTTTTTATTATAATTTTATTAATAAAATTTCTAATCAAAAGATGGAAAAAAATATTACCGGTGAGGGTTTATATGACAGAAGTGTAATAAATATTTTGAAAACTATTAAAGATCCTTATCCCTATATTCGTGGATTGATATTTGAGTTAGGTTTCAAAATAGATTTTATTGATTTTGATCAACCATCAAGACAAAGAGGTATTAGTAAAAATAATTTATATACTTTATTTGATATGGGTTTAGTTGGAGTTGTAAAACATTCAAATGTTTTGCTTAGATTAATGATTATTTTTGGTTTTTTTTTGAGCATTGTAAGTTTATTTATTGCTATATGTTTTTTCTTCTACAAAATATTATTTTGGGATAATTTTCAACTTGGTTTAGCACCTATTTTAATTGGATTTTTTGGGTTAACATCAATTCAAATTATGATTATTGGTTTGATAGGAGAATATATATCTACAGTGCTTTCATATTTAAAAAATTTACCCCTTGTGATAGAAAAAGAAAGAATTAATTTTTAATTATTTTTTTATTTGTTAAAAAAATAATAATAAACACTAAATAAAAACCAGACATTTGAAACATAATTCTATCTAAAGATACTTTTGAAACAAGTTCGCAACTAGCCTCTGGATTTAGGCAGGTATGCATCATCAGTGAGTATACAAAAAAAATATTTATTATTAAGAAAATATAAAAATATCTGAATTGATAATGATTTTTTTTGTCTGTTAAAGATAAAACAATGCTAATTAATATTATAATCCATATAGGATACTTAAAAATAGCTACAATAAGGTTAAAAGTAATTGTTTTTAAAATTTGCATTAATAAACTAAAATCTGGGGTAAACAAAAAATTAATATTAAATTTTTGATCAAAACTTAATTCACTATTAAAAAATTTTTTTAGAAAAAAATAAATACAGATTAAAGTAAAAAAAATTAAGAAGAACAAAATTTTTTTTCTTTTTTCTTTTTCAAAAAGGATTAATAAAAATACTGTTATAATAAAGTAAACAAAGCCTTCTTGCTTGATCCAACATAGTATATAAGCGCTTAAAAAAAATATAGTTTCTAAAAATATTTTTTTTCCATCATTATTAATTATCAAATATAATAATTTAGAAATTATAATTAGTAAGCTAAAAATTAAGTAATCTTGATACCCTCCAAACAATTTTTTATCATATGTTAAGGCTAAAATAACTATTACAAATATTAATTTATAAATATCTAAATTAGATTTTTTAAATAAATTTATTAAATAAAAAAGACTTGATACGTAAAAAAATATGAAAGTTAATCTTCCTACATATTCCTTTTGAACTATAGAGTTTTTCCAAAAATACCCCCAAACAAAACCTCCAAGATGTGGATATGAAGTATTGCCAGTATTTACAAATCCAAGTCCTTGAAAAAATGTGGACGCTTTATATATCCAATGATCTAATCCATCCCACATTAGTGATAAGTCATTCATACTATTAAAGAATAGAGAAATATTAACGATAAAAAATAAAAAAATTACCTTAAATTCTGTTTTTTTTAAAAAGATTATATTTTTTTTAAAATGCAAAAAAAGAAATGCTATTGCCAATATAAAGTTTATTGCAAATAATATGTTGAGATCTATTTTAAATGCAGAAATAATTAAATAACAATTTAAATTCAAAACTAAGTTAATGCATATTATATCAAATATCTCAAAATTGTATTTTTTTAGAAAAATGTTATTTATTTGAGGGGTTATTGGAAATAAAAAAAGAATAAATAAGATAAAAAATTGAATTACGCCCTGAAGTATTTCGATCATTTTTTTATCAAATAACAATTAGTATCTTTTAGAATAATATTTTTATTATCGAAATTAAGTTTAAGATTTTTATCAATTATTAGATCATTATTTTTATCAATTTTTTCATCTAAGTTTTTTAAATTCAATAAAACCAAATAATTTTCATCAACAGGCTTTTTAACAATATTAAATAAACCGTTTACATTAGGCCACAAATGTCTTTCAAAATTTATTATTTTTAAGTTTTGACTTTGAGTTAAGTTGTAGGCTTTTTTTACAAAACCATAAGATTCTCTTTCACAGTCACCGTAGGCTCTAATCATTCTTTCTTCGTAACCGCGAATAAAAATCACATATATATTATAATATAAACCAGTTAAGTGAGTAAAAATAATTATTAATAATGCAAATAAAATATTTCTATTTATTTTTTTACATAGATATTTTAGCATTTTAATATTTTTTTTACTTATTATTAATTTTTTTTCTTTATATTAAAGGGTAATTTTTTTTATTTATTTGTTTAAATAACTATAATTTGACAATTTAATTTCTCTTAAATTGCCTTTTGTATCAGATGCTACCTTAACAATAATAATTATTTTATTTAAAAATCCACCCCAAATGCCAATATTTTTCTTTTCTAGATCACAACAATGTGGAATTCTTATAAATAATAAATAAATGATAATTGTTGTTATTATTAATAAATTTACAGCTAATATTTGATAGGGGCGATTAATAAATTTTATCGAGTCAATTTTTCTTTTTAGGGGAATTTGTGCAGCAAAGCAAATTATACAAAATGAAGTTATATTTATCCATCTTCCAAGGTCACCAATCATCCAGCCGGTCAATAGAGGTATTGTAAATATAAAAATTTGTTTAATTTTTAAATTATTATTGAAGTAATAATTATTTTTTTTAAGAAAAAAATAAAATAAAATAAGAGGCGCCACTGCTATAATATAAAAAAATAAATGTAATCTAAGATTATAAGGAGAAAGTGCATTGTAGGTAAATATATGTTTGTAAGTAGCCATGATTTTTTCTAAAGATCTTGATTCAAAATCTAAGAGAGGTTCATTCCACAATCCTTTATTATTTAAATCTTGAGTCATTCTTGACATCGAAGCTTGATCTAAACTTCCAAAAATAGATAATATTGAAAAATAGATAATCCCTATAATTAAAAAAACTAACCACAATTTATTTTTAGTTTTTTTAAAATTATAAATATTGTTTGTAAGAATAAAATGAAAAATCAAAGTAAATAGTTGTATTTCATGAATTAAGAATGAAGCAGTGATTAAGGGAAGTAATAAAAAATATAGGTAATTTTGATATTGATCAATTGTTAGTTTGTGTTCATATATTTCATTAGCAATTATAGAATGTAAGATGATTAAAAAAATTGAGATAGTGTCAAATCTTGAGTAGGCACCTAAGTCGTAAAAAGAAAATAATAGTAATGCTGGATTAAATACTATGAATAAAAAAATAATTTTATTATGTATAAATTTTTTTATTAACTTAAAAAATAAAACAATGTTTAAAATATTTAATGTTGTAAAAAAAAACCAAAAAAAATGTTTAGTAGAAATGAAAAAAACACTATCAAACCAAAGCATCAGGCTCCCAAAAAGACCTCTTCTTACAAAACCTTGAGAGTAATTTAAGTGGGATTGAGAATACGACCACATATTTAAGATATTAAAAAATGATAAAATAAATATTGAGCTAAATAATAAAAAAACTATTAAAAAACAGTATATGTAGAACTTATTATCAAATTTTGAATAGATCATTTTTATAATTTATAATACTATAATATTTTTTTAAATCTTAAATTTAACAACAACATATTTAAAAATCATAAATACCAAACAGATTAATAAAAAAAATTGATTAAAGAAATTTCTAAGTGAAAATAAAAGTGTTAAAAAAAAATCAAATTATTTTTTAAGATTGGCATGTATATATAGTTTTTTTTTAGTAATTAGCACCACGCTATTTATAGCTTTATTCTGGATAAAATTTTTTGATTTTTTAGATATTTTATTTTTTAAATCTTTGGTTTTACTTTCAATAACAATATGCGTTATTTTTTTTTCATTAATTTTTCTTAAAAAAATAAATTTTTTTAAAATAATTTCTACAAGAGATATTATAATTATTTGTTTACTCTCCTTTATTTTAAATGATTCTATTTATAAGTTAGTGCCCTTTAATACATCACGATCAGTTTCAGTTATGATAGTTGGATATTTATATAATAATAAAGATCGAAATATTTCTAATAATGAATTAAATCAGCATATTTATAAATTATATTTTTTAAAAGAAAATGCAGTCAAAATGCGAATTGCAGAACAAATTAGAATAGGAAATGTTAAACAAATTGAGAATCAATATAAATTAACAGATAAAGGTTTAATAATTGTAAATATTATGAGTTCAATAACAGAAATATTTAATACAAAAAAAAATTATATCAAAAACTTAGATTGAATATTTTTAATTTATAATATGAGAATACTAGTTTGTGGAGCAGGAGGGTTTATAGGCGGTCATCTTGTCAAATCTCTTGCACAGGATGGACATGAAGTTGTGTGCGCCGATTTAAAGCCATTAGAGAACTGGTTTCAAATATTTTCTTCAAATAAAAATTTTTCTTTAGACTTGAAAGAATATCAAAATTGTCTTGAAATAAGCAAAAGTGTTGATTTTATTTATAACATGGCGTGCAATATGGGTGGAATGGGTTTTATAGAAAATAATAAAGCAGAATGTATGATTTCTGTTCTTATTAATACAAATTTATTACGCGCTTGTTTAATTAATAATGTTAAAAAATATTTTTTTTCATCAAGTGCATGTGTTTATAATGCTGATAAACAATCGAATACTTTTATAGATGGTTTAAAGGAGTCAGATGCATATCCCGCTATGCCAGAAGATGGATATGGCTGGGAAAAATTATTTAGCGAGAGAATGTGTCGACACTTTTATGAAGATTATGGATTAGAAACAAGGGTTGCAAGGTATCATAATGTTTATGGCCCAATGGGTACATTTGATGGAGGAAGAGAAAAGGCACCTGCTGCTTTATGTAGAAAATTAATAATTGCTAAAAATTATAAAAAAAAAAAAATAGATGTCTGGGGGGATGGTGAGCAAACAAGAAGTTTTATGTTTATCGATGATTGTATCAAAGGAACAAAAAAATTATTTGAAAGTAATTGTCGAGAAGTATTAAATATTGGCTCTGAAGAGCAGGTATCGATTAATCAAATGATTGAAATTATTGAAGAAATTGGTGGTTATAAAGTTGAAAAAAATTATCAGTTAGATAAGCCAAGAGGTGTGAGGGGCCGATCCAGCAATAATGATCTCGTAAGAGCTAAACTTGGATGGGACTTTGAAACTAGTTTAAAATCTGGACTGGATATAACTTATAAGTGGATAGAAAAAGAGATAGCTAAAAAATTAAATAATAATAAATTTACAATTAAGTAATAAAAATAAATAAAAATTTAAATTAAATATAAATATATGAAAATTGGTTGCGGGGCTTGGATTTGAACCAAGGACCTTCAGGTTATGAGCCTGACGAGCTACCAGACTGCTCCACCCCGCGATAATCTTAATAAGGTACTTATATATTATTATATTTTATTTTAAATACCATTCTATAAGAATATTTTTATCTTAAAGTTTTAGAAGTTGTAATATTTAGATTTAAGTTAAAGATTGAATTTATTAATTAAGTAATCTTTAATAACATTTGCGTAAAATTCATGTCCTTCAGAATTTAAGTGTACATGATCGTAATATATTTTATTTAAGTTTTTTTCACGACTTATATAAGTAGTCATGTCTATAAAATTAGAAAAATTATTTTTTAAAATGTTTTTATAGTAAAAAAATTTATTTTTATTAGAAAATTCTGATATTTCAGGAGAATATATTAATACAATCTTTTTATTAGTTTTTTTAGTAACTTTAGAAAGATTTTCTATATTTTCTTTTGCAAAATTTTTATATTTTTCTGAATTAATTTCAAATTCTACAGAATTGTTTTTATGTTTGATATTATAAAGATATCTTTCAAGATAAATATTCATTAACTCAGTTAGCGCAGGAAAATAATTTGAAATTTTTTTTGAATAAAAAGGTTGACTGTATAGGTTATGAAAATTTCTTTGCATATCACTTGCTGTTAAAATAATAATAATAAATTCTTCATCATTAAATTCTTTATATGCTATTTTATTTTTTATTGAGATGATGCTGTACCCATTAACCGCATAATTTCCGCATAAAAATTTTTTATTAATTGAAATCAGTTTTTGGCAAACTTTTTCAGAAAATAATTCATTATTAGATACAACTGAACCACCATAGGTGACGCTATCGCCAATAAATAATATCTTTCTATCATTGTTAACTAGCCAATCGTTATTAGATCTCATACCTCTATTATTAATAGAAATTATATTATTTCTACGGTTAGTTATTTTTTGATTTGGGCTTAAATTATAACCATTTATTATTGAATTTTCATAAAGAACAATATTTCCTAATCCATATTTTTTATTAAAAAAAAAATCAGCAACTTTTATGATTGAAAGAATAATAGTAAAGATAAATAAATAAAATATTATCCTTTTAATAAAATCAAGAGTGAAATTATTTGATTTCATAAATATTAATTTTTTTTATAAATTATTTTAATTAACTGTTTACTTTATATTTAATAAAATAATTATAATAATAATTTAATCTCTTTGACATTTTTAGTGTTTTGTATATATAGAGCATGCCTGGTGATTATTGCAAAGGAGCAACACCCGATCCCATTCCGAACTCGGCAGTTAAGTCCTTTAGCGCCAATGGTACTTTGTCTTAAGGCACGGAAGAGTAGGACGTTGCCAGGCTTTAATTAATCTTTAATGAAAAATATAATAATTGTAACTGGTGGAGCAGGGTTTATTGGTTCTAATCTGATTGAGCTACTATTAAAAAAAACTTCTGATCATATAATCAGTTTAGATGATTACTCTGTAGGTACAAAAAAAAATCATATTAATAATATTAGGATAAATTATTTAAAAGGTAGTACTTTAGATTTTTTTAAACATTTTAATAAAATAAAAAAAAAAATTAAGGTAATTTTTCATTTTGCTGAATTTTCTAGAATATTTCAAAGCTTTGATAATATTCAAAAATGTTTTAGTAGTAATATAAATGGTTCACAAGAAGTAATTAAATTTTGTTTAGAAAATGAAATAAAAATTATTTATTCAGCAACTTCTGCCAGTTTAGGTAACGATCAAAAAGATCAGCATTTGTCTCCTTATGCATACTCTAAGTCTATAAATATGAATTTAATAATGAATCTTAAAAGTTGGTTTAATCTAAAATATGAAATTATATACTTTTATAATGCTTATGGTCCAAGACAAATTACAGACTCTAAAATGTCAGCAGTAATTGGAATATTCTGCAAACAGTACTTGAGTAAAAAGGCTTTAACAGTTGTATTACCAGGAACACAGTCTCGTAGATTTACTCATGTTAAGGATATTGTTGAGGGTTGTTACAAGATTTGGAAAAGAAATAAAAATGATCATTATTCAATTTCTTTTTCAAAGTCATACACAATCAAAAATGTTGCAAAAATGTTTTCTAATAAGTTTAAATATATAAAAGAAAGAAAAGGAGAGAGGTTCAAATCTTCGATTATTAAGTCGATTAGAGGAAAAAAGATAATTGATTTGCCTGGAAAAATAGACTTAAAAGATTATATATATAATTTTAAGAAAAATAATAACATAACCTTTACAAACTAATACTTGATATATAATCAATACATTTATGAAAGTCGTAAGTTCATTAAAATCTCTTAAAAAAAGAGATATCAATTGCAAAGTAGTTCGAAGAAGGGGAAAACATTACGTAATAAACAAAAAAAATCCAAAATTTAAAGCACGACAAGGTTAGCTTATGGACATTGATCCACAAAAAAAAACTTGGACTAATTTTATAAAATTAACCACTTATAGTTTAATTGTAGTAGTTATTATTTTAGCTTTAATGGCAGTATTCTTAATATAGTATTTATAATTGTGAAAACTTTGATTAATATTAAGCGTAAAAATAATATTACTTTTGGAATGCTGTTTTTTGTTTTTTTTCTTTTTATTGGTCTTTACCCTTTAGTATCAAGTGAACCTATTCGGATATGGTCTGTTATTGTATCTTTGGTATTTTTGATTATAACCATTATCAAGCCTAATTTATTTACATTTTTAAATAAATTGTGGGTCAAATTTGGATTTTTACTTGGAAAAATAATATCTCCAATTGTTATGGGTTTGGTTTTTTTCTTTGTGGTAACCCCTATTGGAATACTTGTTAGAATATTTAAAAAAGATTTTATAGGTTTAAAAATAGGAGCATCTTCTTATTGGATTAATAGAGAAGATAAGTTGCAAAGCATGAAAAAACAGTTTTAGTGATCGAATTTTTTAAAGAGTTTTGGGATTTTATAAAAGTGAGAAAAAAGTACTGGCTGCTTCCTATTTTTATTGTTCTTGTTTTATTTGGCTTCTTAATTGTACTTAGCCAAGGAACAGCAGTTGCTCCATTTATTTACACAATATTTTAGTTTTAATAAGTGGCTTCCGTTCTTGGAATTTCAGCATTTTATCATGATAGTGCAGCAGCTATTATTGTAGATGGCGAAATTATTGCTGCAGCACAAGAGGAAAGATTTACAAGAAAAAAACATGATGCAGGTTACCCAAAGAATGCAATTAATTACGTTTTAAAAGAATCAGGTTTAAAATTAAACGAGGTTGATCATGTGGTATTTTATGAAAAACCTTTTTTAAAATTTGAACGATTACTTGAAACTTATATTGGTTTTTCTCCAAATGGTTTTAAGTCTTTTTCTATGTCTATGCCTTTATGGCTTAGTGAAAAATTATTTCAAAAAAAAATGCTTTTTGATGCATTAAAAGAGCAAGATAAAAGTTTTAATGAAATAAAAAAAATTAACTTTTCAGAACATCATTTAAGTCATGCTGCAAGTGCTTTTTTTTCAAGTCCTTATGATGAAGCAGTTATCTTAACATTAGATGGAGTTGGAGAATGGGCTACAACAACTATATCTTTAGGAAAATATAATAAAATTAATATTTTAAAAGAAATACATTTTCCTCATTCTTTAGGTCTTCTGTATTCAGCATTTACTTATTTTTTAGGATTTAAGGTTAACAGTGGAGAATATAAAGTGATGGGACTTGCTCCTTATGGTCAACCTAGATTCAAAGATATTATTTTAGATAATTTAATAGATGTAAAAGAGGATGGTTCTTTTAGATTGAATATGGATTATTTTAATTATGCAACAGGCCTTACCATGACAAACAACAAGTTTGCAAAACTATTTAATATGAAAAATCGTGAGCAAGAAGATAATTTGTTACAAATACATATGGATATAGCAGCCTCAATCCAAGCTGTAACTGAGGATATTGTTCTAAAAATTACAAGATTTTTATTTAAAGAATTTAAGATACCAAATTTATGTATGGCGGGAGGAGTTGCTTTAAATTGTGTTGCAAACGGTAAAATTTTAAAAGAAGGTTTATTTAAAAATATTTGGATACAGCCAGCTTCAGGTGATGCTGGAGGTGCACTCGGTGCAGCTCAAGCTTTTTATTATCAAGAATTAGATAATAAGCGTAAAATTTTAAAAACTGATTCTATGAAAGGATCTTATCTAGGTCCCCAATTTACAGATGATGAAGTTGAGAATGAACTTAAAAACTGTGGGGCTAATTATAAAAAATTAAATTTAGATCAAATTATAAAAGATACAGCAAAAGTATTATCTGAAGAAAAAGCTGTTGGCTGGTTTCAAGGAAGAATGGAATTTGGTCCAAGATCTTTAGGAAATAGATCAATTATAGCAGACTCTCGATCTGAAAAAATGCAAAAAAATTTGAATTTAAAAGTAAAATATAGAGAAAGCTTTCGTCCATTTGCTCCAGCTGTTTTATTTGAAAAAGTTTCAGAGTGGTTTGAGATAAATTCTGAAAGTCCTTATATGTTATTAGTAGCTGATGTTAAAAAATCGAAACAACTTCCAATGACAAATGAACAAAAGAAATTATTTGGTATAGATAAATTAAATATCAAAAGATCTACCATTCCATCAGTAACCCATGTCGATTATTCAGCCAGAATACAAACAGTTCATAAAGAAACAAATCCAATATTTCATAAATTAATAGAAGAATTTGAAAAAATTACAAAATACCCTGTTTTAGTTAATACTTCTTTTAACGTCAGAGGAGAGCCAATTGTGTGCTCAGTCACAGATGCATTTAATTGTTTTATGGGAACAGATTTAGATGTCTTAGTTTGTAATAATTTTATTTTATATAAACAAGATCAAAGTAATGATTTGCTGAAGGATTATAAAAATAAATATGAATTAGATTAAATAAAATCTTATTAATACTAAGCTAAAACAAAAGTGTAAATTCTATAATTGAAATACTGTTAATGGATAATATTTTTAATAAAAAATATATTATAAAAAATGGAATAGTAGAGTTTGATATAAATGATATTATTGCACAAAAAAATATTGAATTTTACTCTAAAACTCCATTTCCTAATTATACAAAATTGGATAATAAATTTTCAATTCTCGAAAAAGGTAACAAAAATTATCTAACATATGAATTTAAAAAATATATTGGCCATAATAAAAATATTTTAGAAGTTGGTTGCGGCACAGGTCAATCATCTTTATATTTTGCAATTGGTAATAATAATAAAGTTTTTGCTTTAGAACCAACTCTTGAATCAATTAAGCTCGGCTTTGATTTTGCTAAAAAAAATAATATTGAAAATATTTTATTTATAAAAGCTGATATCTTTGATGATATTTTTAGACCTGAAGTTTTTGATTTTATTTGGACCAACGGTGTTCTTCATCATACAAAAAGTCCAAGTTTAGCGTTTAAGATTATTTCAAAATATTTAAAAAAAGATGGTTATATATTAGTAGGTTTGTATAATAAATACGGGAGGTTAAGAACAGTTTTAAGAAGAATTTTATATAAAATTTTTGGGAAGTTTATAATTAAAATATTAGATCCATCGATAAGAAGATTTAAAAAGGGTAATGATCTACAAATGAACGCTTGGATAAAAGATCAATATGAACATCCAAAAGAAAGTTTACATACTTTAGATGAGGTTTTGACTTGGTTTGAGAAAAATAATATTGAGTTTATAAATTCAATACCTTCTTGCGACCCAGAAAACTTTGATAATCAAGATTTGTTTAAAAAAACCTCAACAGGTTCAAAATTTACACGCTTGTTTTCACAAATTCTTATGCTTTTTAATAATTTAGGATCAGACGGTGGACTTTTTATAGTAATTGGTAAAAAAAAGTCTTAATTTAACGGTTAATATAGATTTATAAATTAATTCACTTTTAGTATCTGGCCTTTAATTTTTTAAATTTTTTAACTCTTCTTGTATTTTCGTCTTTCTCTCGTTTTTTTCGCTCGGAGGGTTTTTCAAAGTGACTTTTGATTTTTAGTAAGCGAAATACTCCTTCTCTTTGTAATTTTTTTTTAAGAGCTCGAAGAGCTTGCTCTAGATTGTCATTTTTAACTTCAATTTTAATATTTGCTTACCTCCAAAAAGTGTGCTGAATTAACATTTTGGTGTTATATTGTCTATATTTTTATGAAGCTTTTCAAACATAGA
>Ga0194129_10001352_pt1 | contig 40671 bp, 35 predicted proteins | sample TA2KigCa35mmetaG_FD_150862 | JGI IMG/M metagenome (GOLD analysis project Ga0194129, IMG submission 150862) | Freshwater microbial communities from Lake Tanganyika, Tanzania - TA2015038 Kigoma Deep Cast 35m | ecosystem: Environmental > Aquatic > Freshwater > Lake | place: Tanzania: Lake...
GACCACTCGCGCCACGATAGGCGCCGTAGGCGGCGCCGAGACCCGCGCCGATCGTCGCGCCCATGTTGCCCTTCGCCGCGTTGACGAGCGCACCAAAGTTAGCGCGCTTCTCGATCGCGTTCGCGACGCGCTCGCGGGTGCCCATGTTACGCCTCGCCCGTGCTGGTGGTGCGGGTGGAGAACGTGCCAAGCAGTCCCTCGGACGCGCTCTGGATCAGGTCGACCGCGCTCACGCGCACGGGGACGATGCGCTCGAACTGAATGCCGACCTGCTCCTGCACCATCAGACCGTTCGCATCGACGCTGATGGAGTGGTTCGGGACGTAACACGCCTCAGCGTACACAGCGCCGATGGTGTCCTCGTTGGAGTCCACCGTCTTGATCAGCAGCCCGATGGGCTGGCTGAACAGGTCGGAGGCGAGGTTCAGGTACAGGTTGTTGAAGCCCGGGCGGATCTTCACGTCGTGCGGGTTCGGCTCCATGAGCGTCGCCACCGCGCTCATCGCAGTGAACGGCGGGACCTGCACGTTTCCGTTTAGGTCCTGCTTCGCGGCGTAGAGGACACGGAGCAGGCTCGGGCCGTGGTAGTACACACGCGCGAGGCTGATGTTGCCCTGCGTGCGGCCCGAGACATGGTACGAGCGCTCCGAGCCCAGCTCGAAGATGCGGCTGAACCCGCGGCTGTGTGAGAGCGAGAAGCTCTGGAGCATGCCGATAGGCTGTGTGATGGTCGCGGTGGCGAGCTCACCAGGGACATTGTTGAGCGCGCCAATGTTGGCGAGGCGGCAAGGCCCCGCGGCGATCAGCGTGAACGCGCCGGAGGCGAACTGACCGTCCACCATGCCCTGCTGTACAAACCGCTCATAAGGCTTGAAGTCGTATGTAGCCACGGTGAACTCCCTTAGACGACGATCGTCACGTCGATGTAGTTGGCGGGGAACAGCACCTCGACGCGCACGACGACCAGCACGCGGTCGGGCTGCTGCGAGTCCTGCTCGAGTGTGTCGACCACTGCGCTGCGGAACAGCCCGGCAGCGACGGCGCTCGAGCAGAGGCTGTCGGAGAGCAGCGTGAGCTCATCGAGATACGACTGCGTGATGTTGAACCGCCCGATGCGCGCGCGGAGCTGGTTGCGCATGGTCTTGGCGAACAGGTCCACGGCGCGCGTCACGCTCCACTCGCGGCTCTCGATCGTCGTGGGGTCAGTCGTGGACTGAATGCGGAGCGCGGGGGACTGCCCCGCGGTCTCCACCTCGATCACGCTGTTACCCGCGCTGATGATGTCGTAGTGACCGCGGTCGAGCAGCGGGCCCGCCACGTCGCTGAAGCCCACGAGCGGCACGCGGGTGAACGGCTCCTGAGCGGGCAGGTTGGCGCACGCGCCGGCGAGCGCAGCACCCCAGTAGAAGCTAGGCAGGCGACGCGAGACGCCGCCGATGGCGCTGCTCACGACGGTGTCGGGGTACAGCCGCAGCTGGCGACGGTTGAGGTACTGCTGCGCCTTGTCTCGAATAGTCTCCGCGTAGGCTGTCTTGTCGAGACGCGACGAGCCCGCCAAAGTGAGCAGCGTTCCGCGGAGCGAGAGGCTGAACTCCGCGCCGCTGAACACGTCGGGCAGGTCGTCTGATGTGTAGAAGCCATCGGCGTTCTGGGCGGTGGTCAGTTCGGTCGAAGCCCGCAGCGTGACGCGGGCGCCGTCGACGCTCTTGACGCTGCGACGGTGCAGCGCGTCGCCGATGGTGAGCGTGATGAGGAGCTGCTGCCCGTTGTCGAGCTGGAACGGGATCTCGGCGCCCGTGTCTATGCCCGCCGCGGCCAGCGCCGCCTCGGGGCTGTCGTTCAGGTCGATCTGATTAGTCGTCACGGTCGACTCGGCGCCGCTCGCACCAGACGACAGCAGCACGTCGTCGTTGCGCCGCACGGGGTTGATGGGCGCGCTGATGACGACGCGCTCGCCGCGCATCAGCGGCTCGCTCATGTCCTTCACATGCGCGTCGCACAGCGCGATCACGTCCTCGGACTGAGAGAGCGGCGCGAGAGCGTAGATCTCGTACGCACGTAGGAACTCCAACGCTCGCGCGTAGCTGACGGTCGTGCCGTTGGGCTCCGCGTCGCTCACGTCGTCTACGCCGAGCGCGGTCACCTCCACGCCCGCCCCCGCGTTCAGCAGCGCGAGGTACAGCCCGAGCGCGAGCGGGTTCCGTACGTCGATCGGCCCGTAGATGCTCTCGACATCATCCGTGTTGCTCACACGGATAATACCGGGCTGGTCCGCGTCGGCGGTCACATCTAGACGCAGCGCGGTATAGCCGATATGCACGCTCGCCGTGGAGCTGAGCGGGCGGCCCGTGAGGCTGCTGCGGAGCACGTCAGCTGTGATGGTGGGGGCGCCGCTGGCGTTCACGACGAGCTCGGGGAGGGGGCGACCCTCGCCCGCAGCGTAGTCCTCGCGCGAGGACGACGCGGTCAGGCGGAGGATCGCACCTAGTCCGCTGCTGGAGACCGTCACGGACGACGCTACACCGCGCAGAGGAGATGTGACGACGATCTGCGTCACGTCCGCGTCGTCATCGTCAACCAAGGAGAGCGCGGCGAAGCCGATCGCGTCGTTCGCATCGGACACGAACTCCACGAGGCTCGCTGACTGCGCGAGCACGGTGTACTGCTTGGCGCTGTTGTTGAACGAGACGGTGAGACGCTCGCCCACCACATCCGACAGGCCAACATCTGTACCGGCGTCCGACGCGCTCGACAGCGTACCGAGCGCAGCCCACGCAGCACCGGAGAGCCCAAGCGAGACATGCGCTCCCTTCTCTAGTGTCGTGATGGTGAAGGTGTTACCAGCCACAGCTACGACCACGCCGGCGATCGCGCTCTCGAGCTTCGCCTTGACGTTGGCGATGGTATCTCCGACCGCGAACGTGTAGCTGGCGGGGGTCGGCACGCCCGAGATCGACGTGATGACCGTACCGACGAGACCCACCGCGCCCTCGAACCCCTCGGGGGTGGTGGTCACGGTGATGCTGGCGGCAGTCGCCGCGAGATACCCACCGACGCCACGCAGGTCGCCACCGCTGAGCACCGCGGCGGAGTTCGCCTCGTCGCCAGTGAGCGCGCGCGCGGTCACAAAGCCGTTGCGCGGCGCGAAGGGTGTGGATGTGCCGAGCTCGTTCAGGCTGAAATCGTTATACCGCTGCGCTGTGGGATTCCCGTCCGCGTCGTACACGCTACGCAGAGGATCGACGACGCCCAGCCTGAGTCGCGTCGGCTGCACACCGATCACCATGACGCGAGACACAGACTGCCCGTGGGGGCCAGTCGCCGTGAGCAGATCGCCGTCTGATGTGGCGGTCGCCGCGCGGAGCTGCAGACCGCTGAAGTCGACCTCGGGGACCCGTCCAACGGTGAGCTGCCCGAACGGATCGCGCTGGGTGATGAAGATGTTGAATGCCCCGAGAGCTGTCGTCTCGATCGGCGCATCACCGATCGGGGCAGCGCCCACGGGCGCGAACACCGCGCCGCGGCTGTGCACAACGAAGGGCGACGACGAGACGTTGGGCAGCGGGTTATCCTCCGCATGTAGCCCAGCGCCCTCAACGCGCAGCGTCTTGTCGAAACCGTCGTCAGTGATGCCCTTCAAGAAGGTGGAGACGAACCCCGACGACACGCGGCGCAGCGTGACGGAGCTAGTGGCACCCGCGCGCGCGCTCTCGATGTGCAGACCGGTGTACGTCGTATCGGCGACCACGATCGTAGTCGCAGCGGCGACGCTACGACCAACAGCCGCGTTGATCTTCACGGCCAGCTGCGCGGCTGTGTCGTTCGCGGCGATGGGGATATGGAAATCCGCAGCGACCGAGTCTCGCGTTGTGTTGTCCAGCGCCAGGTTGATCACGGTCTCACCGACAGCGCCGTTATCATCAGAGAGCGGGCTCAGTGAGATGAAAAGACCCGCGCGGTGGCCGAGGTTGAGCTCGGTGAGGAACGCGGACGAGCGCCCGAGCTGCGTCGGCAGATCGCGCTGCATGAGCAGCGCGCTGACGCTTGACGCTACGACGCTCATCTGAGACGGGTCGGCGTGCGGCGTCGGCAGCTCCGACACGTCTACCGAGACGGGTAACTGCTCATAGCGGAGGTCACCTTGCGCGGTGACTACCTTCGCCGCGCTGTTAGGCGCCCCGGAGGCGTCGAGCGTGTCCACGACCTCGTAGAGCGGCCCAACGATACACGGGATGAGCTGAGGGGTTACGGGAGCCGGCGGGGTCCCCTCAAAGACCTGCCGAATGTTAACTCCAGGCTTACTGACTTGAGTGACCATGCATGTCTCCTTTAGTCCACTCTCAACAACCGCTAGATTAGTGTTTAGCGGTGTCGGCGGGCAACAGATTAGTTGTCTTCGGCGGTCTCAACGGTGAGCGAGATGTCGTCGATCTGGTGCGCGGGGTTGCGCACCTCCCACTTGTGCGGAATGAACACAGGCACGACGACGGACACATTCACTGCGCCGCCGTCTACGCTGTCCTGGAGGAGCCCGCCGGGCGGCGTCTCCCCGCTGATCGTGATCTCGGGCCCAACCCGCGTGAACGGCCCCTTCCGCTGCAGCAGCGTCTTGAGCGCCTTGATGTTGGACGCCATGAACCACGCCAGCGATGACGCCTCTGGTCCGGTCCGCGCGACACAGTTGAGCACCATCGTCGACGCGAGAATGTCGCGGTAGACCTTGTTGCCCGTCGCGAATGTGATGTATTCCATCCCGTCCATCGCCACGTTGGTGTACCCCGTCTGCCCGTGAACCACGACGATCGCAGGTCGATTGTTGACCGCGCTGATGTGCAGGGGGTACGCGCCCGTGACGGTGATCTCCGTCTTGTCTGGGTCTGGCGACCAGCGGTATCTGCCGTCGGGCAGCGCTTTGAACAGCCCCTGCGTGAAGCCGATCATTACGCGCGTCGCGTGGTAGACCGGATCGTAGAGCGGGTCGTACTCCCTGCGTGGCGGGTCGAAGCCGCCATGTCGTACGGGTGGGACGCGGCTCACTCACCACCTCGCATATAGAATGCGGCGTGTTTCTGCGACTCCGCGCGCTCAGCACGGAGCTCCGCGCGCTGCCTGAGCACATGGGTGAGCGCGCTGAGCCCGCCGATCGCGCTCGCCGCGGGCACAAGGTACTTCAGCCGCTGATCGGGAGGTATCCCCTTTGCCACGTCGCCGTATCGCTTCTTCAGCAGCGCGGCGGTCCCGTACCCCAGACCCGCCCCGGCAGCGGTCCCGCCGGCGACAAGGAGGGCGTCGCGCAGCGCGCTGCGATTGGGGCGTTTACCACCCCGCAGCTCGGCGGCCTTCCCCATGTTCCCCAGCATATCCGCCATGTCACCCCGCGGCCTTGGGGCGGACGCCGCCTGTTGTTGCGCCCTCGCCGCCGCCTGCTCCTGTAGCCGCTCTATGCGACTACCGGAAAAAAACCCCGAGTTCGCGGTCTGCTGTGCCGCCTGTCGTTGCGCCCTCGCCGCCGCCTGCTCCTGTAGCCGCTCTATGCGACTACCCGAGAAGAACCCGACGTCTGCTACGGACGGCTGTTGGGACAGCGGGACTTGTGCTGGTTGCGTGGGAACAGGCGCGGGCGCGGATACGGGCGCAGGCGCAGGCGCGGGCGCAGGTGCGGGTGCAGGTGCAGGCGTACGAACGGGCGCGGGTGCAGGTGCAGGCGTACGAACGGGCGCGGGTGCGGGTGCGGGTGCGGGTGCAGGCGCGGGTGCAGTTTGCCCCGCAGGTCTGCGGGCTACAACATAGCGTCGCCTCACCGCAGCAGCAGGCGCAGCGGCAGGTGCAGCGGCAGGTGCAGCAGCAGGCGCAGCGGCAGGTGCAGCGGCAGGTGCAGCAGCAGGTGCAGCAGCAGGTGCAGCGGCAGGTGCAGCAGCAGGTGCAGCAGCGGGCGTTGAGGGCTGCGGCCTAGGAGCAGGTGTCGTCGGAGCACCCGGTCCGCGGTACGCGCGCGTCAGACCGTAGCCCGCTGCCCCGCCCACAGCTGCACCCATCAGCGCGCGACCAATCCGCTCCCCAGTATCTGCGTTTGGGTCGGCGGTCATGGCGCCCGCTCCAGCGCCCACGCCCGCGCCGATGAGCCCAACCCCGCCTGGGCTCTTGATGAACTGTCCAATCCCGGCGGTGCTCGGGGCGCGTATTGCTGCGAGCGCCGAGCCGTAGAAATTGGCGTTCTTCTCGAGTGCAGAGCCGACTAGAGCATCGGCGAACACATCACGGTCGTATTTCATAGCTCGTCCCTCGTTTCAAAAGATCGCGGCGACGTCGCCACGTCGTCAGCCCATACGACTGGTAGCCTGTACTCGATGTCGCCTTCTGGCACACGTGTGATGGTGAGGACCTGCTGCACGGGCGCGCGGAGCCGCTCAGTGAATTGTACGTTCTGCACGCGCCACCGCGTGCCCTCGCGCTCGACCAAGAGGTCGCCCTGTTTCACGATCGGGTAGATCGACATCCGCGCCTGCGTCGTGGACTGCTGCGTCTGGATCGCCTCAGTTGGCTGTGTGGCGCGCGTCTCGGGACTGATCTGCACATACGCGTAGATCGGATAGTGATAGCCCCGCGCGAACGTCGAACCGTAACAGTGCGCGCAGTTGGCGACGAGACGGCGCTGCGTGGTCGCGTCATAGCACACCGCGCAGCGCTCCCCGAACGTGCGAACCTGGTACACGAGCACGGGGCGACCAGTGAACTCCCTGAACAGCAGCGAGTTCAGCCGTATCATCTCGAGCGCGTCTAGCGGCAGTCTTGCCCTCAGCGCGGTCGGCTCCGAGTCGGTGTGCTCGTCGGCGAAGCTCAGCCGGACAACGTAATACAGGTTGCGCCAAGCCATCTTACGGGGAGCGATGTAGTCGCGGACGTGGAAGCGGTCCGTCAGAGGCTCCGTGACGGGATCAAACGGCCCCGCGGGTGACTCTCCGCGAAGGACCTGGTAGCGATAACCGAGTGTGCTGCGCCCTGTCGGCGGTATCTCCCACGACACATCAATGTAGTCGAGCGACGACGCAGACAGGCGCACCACACAGCGGGGTAGCATCTAGGATGTCCGCAGTATTGTCTTGATGCGGTCATAAACACGCGCGTTGCTCGTCGCGCCGCCCACCGCGCCCGCCGTTGCGCCGATGAGGTAGGACGTGACGGGGTATGTCCTCGCGGTGTTGGACGCGCTGTCCATGCGTCGATCGTACGCCGCGCGGACCCGCCCGGTGATGCCCTGCGGCTCCTGTGGGGCGGGCACGGGTGACGGCTGTGAGAGCGTCCGCGACATGAGCCGATTGGTCGCGAGGAGCCCGCCGAGCGCACCAATGCCGCCGTCCACGAGTTGGTTCCGCGACAGCATCGCAGCTTTCACCATCCGCTCCGGAGGTGCAGACGCGAGCTTGAACTGTGTCCCCTGCCCTGACCCGTTGAGCTTGCCCTCGAGCGCAGCTGCGAGACTTCGGTGATCAGCGATGTCCGACGGGCGCATGAACAGCCCCGCGGTCTTCTGCTGCCGCGCGCGCATCTCTTGAATCGCGGACTCCGCGCGCTCGATGGGGGCGCGATAGCCACGATATAGCCCGTATGCCTGCCCCGCTAGCGCGCCACCTATCGCACCGAGCCTGGTGCCCGCCTCGCCTCCTCGCATTCCGCCAGCAAGTCCACCCAACACACCCGCGCTGAGACCGAGCCCCACTTGTCGCCCTAGACCGCCCAGCGCGCCTGTCCCCATTCCAGCGCCTGCCCTCTCTCGCGTATCTGCGTCAGCGCCAGCCGCGTTGAGCATATTTTGCGCCTTACTCGCGCCCGCTGCGCCCAAGCCGGTGCCGAGCACGAGACCACCAGCGCTAATAGCGTTGAACGGCGCCATCGTGTCGTCACGCGGGGAAGCTGTCTTGGAAATATGGCTGAGGGGTCTCTGGTCGAAAAGTACGTCCCAAGTCATTTAGCTTCTCCAGCCTGTTTCGCTGCCGTGGATCGAGTTGGTAAGCGCGAGGTTAGCCGCGACCGCTGCTGCGCGCGTGGCCTCCAGCGTCGCTAGCGCAATGCCTAGCGACGTCGCCTCGTCCGCCGTAAACGCTTCCTTGGCGTTGTCGTGGTAGAACAGGAAGATCATGTTGTCCGTGATGTACGGAGACGTCGCGCCGATATGCGTCGGGGATAGCCCGAGCGTACCATCTCGGTTTGTGTACTCACGAATGAAGCGCGCGCAGTTTGTCGTGTACAGCGACCCGTTGAAGTGGATGCACTGCATCTGCGAGAAGCGCACCTGTTCCCCAGTGTTCATCGGGAACAGCGGGTCGGGCGCACCGAGGTAGTTCGGATATGTGATCGGCATTATCTGTACACCCTGTCGAAGACGTCGTAGTAGCCACCAAGGAAGTAGTAGTCGGAGATGACCGAGTCACCCTCCATGGCCATGGTGATGTTCATGGATGTTTTCCACCGAGACAGCCTGTCGTCGAACGACGCGCGGAGCATCTGCAACCACTGCATGATCATGGGCGCCTTGTCGGACGCGTTGACCGAGATACCACCATCGCTGTAGTTGAGCTGATTGCGCATCTGCAGCAGGCCGACAGACTCCAGCACGCTGATGACCGTGCCGCGGAGAAGCAGGCTCCGCATGGGGAAGGTCGTGCACGTGTACTGCCCAATGAACGGCGGCGTGTTGTTGATCAGATCAAGCGCGTCGATGACCGCCCACGCGAGCATGCGGTCGCTCGTCTCCTCACCGTCGATAAGACGGTTGAGCTCCGGGTAATCGCGAAGGTACATGCGGACCTCGGCGACGAAGTCCGCCAGGTCTTGCTGCACCTTCTTCATGACCCGCCCCTGCGAGCTCGGCGTCCGCCGCGCTTCTTCGGCGTCGGCTGCTCATCCGAAGGCTCGCCGTCCTCAATGTCCGTCTCGACCTCGTCGGTATCTGACGACGCGGGCTCATCGACAGAGACGAGCGAGTCAAACGCGACGACCAGCGGCTCCGCCGCGGGCTCCCCGACCGCGGCATCTGCTTGCGCGCTGGGCGTGTCCGTCCACGTTGTGGGCGTCACTACGGCAGACTCCGCCACTGCGGACGGCGCATGGGGCGGCTCAGTGTCAACCGACGGCTGCGCCGCGGGGGTCGTGACCGCGTCAGGAATGTGCGTCACGACGATGGCGGCTGCTGCCCGATTGAGCTGCGGCACGAGGCGCTCGTAGACGTCATCCGTCACTGTGATGCTGTTCCCTGGGCGCAGGCGTGTGGCGAAGTAGCCGATGTCGAGCGCGAGGACGCTGTAGCCCTGCAGGGCTGTGCGCATCTGCTCTCGTGGGACGTCGTCTCGTAAGTAGATCTTGTACATATGCTGGCTCCTGTAGAGCGAGCATACATGGTGCGCGCTGTGAGCGCAATAATCGTCGGGGCGGGACTTGAACCCGCACGCTCTCAGAGCGCCAGATCCTAAATCTGGTGCGTCTACCTGTTCCGCCACCCGACGATGCCTCATGTCAGAATCGAACTGACGACCGCTCGCTTACAAGGCGAGTGCTCTGCCGACTGAGCTAACGAGGCGCGCCCGCCCTAGTCCAACCGCGATACGCCCACCGCGATCAGGAAGGCGGCGAGCGCGTACATCAGCCAGGTCTCCGCCATCAGAACTGCGTGACGAGCGGGCTCTGGAAGCCCTCGTCCGTCTTGCTGCGGCGACGCCCGAGGTCCTCCTCGTCGGCGGGGAGCTTGGACGCGAACCCAAGCGTGGTGTTCTCCGGCGTGACGGAGCCCGAGTAGAGCTCCAACTTGACCACGCTGTTGAGGTTCAGGAAGGCCATGCCGATGTCCTCCCAGCACCAGAAGGTGATCTTGTTGCCGATCTTGTCCACGTAGAACTTGGTGTTGTTCAGCACGTAGAAGCAGCCGAGGAACTCGGGGGTGGTGAAGCCGTACATGTTCCCGCGACGGAGGATGTCCGTCTTGATCGTGCGCACGAAGCGGCGACCGAGGATCGTGTTGTACTTGTAGCCGTCCACGACGGTCTCAGACTGGATACGATCACCGAAGTCCTCGACGGTCCACTGAAGGATGTCGTCGTAATCGGACTCGGTGAGCAGCACCATGTCGAGGCGCACGCGGCGGTCAGGACCGGCCATCATCTTGAAGAAGTTGACGAAGTCGTTGCGCTGCACGGGGCGCACCACGAAGTCATCGGCGGTGGCGGCGAGCGCGCCGCTGCCCTTCATGACGGAGGCGTTCTGGTCGGGGCCGTTGGCGCGGCTGTTGGCGAGCACCGCGCTGCGGCTGAAGGCGCCGTGCGAGGCGAAGCGCTCGTTCGAGTCCTTCTGGAGCTGCTGGATGCCGGCCTCGGCGTAGATGAGGAACTGACGGTCCTCGATCTCCTGCAGGTTGTTGGCGGACTGCTCCTCGATCATCTTGGTGATCGGCATCTTGTACGCGAGGAGCTCCTGCTCCGTCTTCTCGAAGTGCTCGGACTCGATCGTGAAGAACGAGACCGCCACGCGAGGCGCACGGATGTAACGAGCGCGCGCAGAGCCGCGGAAGTCCACGACCATGGCGCGGCTCTCGGGCTCGAGCTCCTCGATCTTCACGAGACCGTCGTGCTCGGTCGACACCTGGCACTCGGCGGGAGTGACCGGCTGCGGGGGGAGGATCTTGCGAGCGAAGCTGACCTCGCGGAGGTGGTCACGAATCACGCCGCCGCCGTAGGCAGCGATCTTCTGACGACCCTCCTCCGTACCGAGCTTCTCCACGAAGAGGCTGTTCACCATCTCAGCGCTGTAAGCAGACATATTGTCACCGATTCCTTAGTTGATGCCGAAGAGGACGCGGACCTTGGCCTTGCTGCCAGAGCCGCTGAGACGTGAGACGCGGCCGACGCAGAAGCCGGTGCTGATGGCGCCAACGCTCACACCCACGCCGATGACGTAGTTGTTGGTGTTGAACGTCGAGGGGTTGAGCGGGTTGCGCACGGGCATCGCGAAGACGCGCGCGCCGATCTCAAAGCCGCCGGCGGGGTCGTTGTCGATGTTGCCGGCGCCCTCGCCGGCAGCGAACGTCGCGTCGCCGCTGCGCTCGAAGAGCATGGTGTCGGCCTCGAAGGGCCCGAACTGCAGGATGGGCACGCTGCCGCTGGTCACGATGTCGCCGCGACCGGTCTCGCTGAAGTACGGCGCGACGAACTTGGTCAGCGCGACGTTAGCGTTGTTGTTGATCGCGAAATCGGGGCGCTCGACGCCGTTCGCGCCGGTCAGCGCGAGCAGCTCGCCCGCGACGAGGCGGTTGGAGGTCTGCCCGAGCAGCAGAGACGAGCTCCCCGCCCACTTCTTGCTGGGCGCGTAGATCGTAAGGAAGGGCGAGACGAGCTCAAAAGTCTGGATCGCCATGTTGTTCTCCTGTGGTTAGTGATCACCCATGAGGTACGCTTCTAGTTGTGAGCGGGCGCTGTGTCCACGACTCTGCTCGTCAGATAATGATGCCACATTGAAACGGCCAGTGTCTAGCAGGTTGACCGCCTCCTGGATCACAGAGATCCGCGAGGGGTCGCGTGCGAACTCCGCCGCCTTCTCCTCCATGTCGGCTCGGTCGATGTGCCCGGCGTTCGCCATGCGGACAGCGAGGTCCGCCGCGACATCGGCGCGCTCGCGCTCGGCGAGCTGCGCGCGCAGGTACTCAAGCTCTTGCTGCTGCTGGATGATCACCGCGGAGGCGGTCTTCACGAGCTCACCCGCTGCGCGCATCGATGCGATCTTTCTCATGATGTCGCTCCTACTTGTTGAAGATCGAGAGGTGGCCGTCGAGGTTGTACCCGTCGCCGGTCTGTGAGACGTACGCACCCATCTCGGAGTTGATACGGTCGCGGACCTTCTGCGCCTTCATGGCGACGAGCTGCTCGGGAGACATGGCGCCGCCGAACACAGGCGCACCAGCAGCGGGCATCACCTCGCCGCTGAAGGCAGGTGCGGGACCGGCGCTGATCTGGGCGGGGTTGATCGCGTCCTCCGCGAACTTGCCGAAACCAGCCTGCTTCTTGCGCCCGCCCTTCGCTGCGATGAGATCATCGGCGCGTTCGATGGGGGCCTTGAACCCGCGGTACAAGCCGTACATGCCGCCGCCGGCCGCGCCGAGAACCGCCCCGACATCCGGCCTGTCGACGGCCGCGCCGATCAGCGAACCGCCGAGAGCCCCGCCTAGAGAATAGCCTGCCTGCCGACCTAGCCCGCCCAGCGCGCCCTCAACATAGCCCTCGTGCTCTGGCGATAACCCTTCCAACTCAAGTTTCCTGCGCGCTACATTGGTGCCGAGCGCCCCCGAAGCTAGGCCTAACATCGCCTGCTTGCCAAGTGACGCACGCTTCTTGTGCCCGCCCTTCGCTGCGATGATCGCGTCGGCGCGCTCGCCTGGACCCTTGTATCCGCGGTATGCACCGTAGAGACCCGCGAGCGCCGCTGCGGCAGCGCCGGCCTTCCCTGCAGCGCCGCGGGGCGCTTGGTAGCCGGGGTTACGCTTCTCGTAGCGCCGCACGGCCTCGCGTGCGACGGCGCCGACCCCCAGCCCTGCCAACGCTGCTGGGTAGAGGGTTCTGCCCGTGCCGCCGGCGATGCCCTCACCCAAGCCGCCCGCGAGGTCCCGGTCAAGACCGGCGGCCTCGAGCTTCGCGCGTGCGCGACTCGCGCCGATCCCACCCGCAAGTGCGCCCGTCGCCCCGGCTACCCCAGCGACCGGTAGGGCGTAGAAAGGCACTTCAAGCTGGGATGATGCCTGCTTCTGTGTCTGCTCCCCGCGGTTACGCTTGGAGTACAGATACGCGCCAGCGCCGAGCGCTGCGAGCCCCGCCGCCCCAGCCATGTAGCGTCCCTTGTTACGGCTCAGATGCTCACCTAGACCACCCGGTGCGACGGGTGCCCGCGGCGCACTCGTAGGCTGTGGCGCACTCGCAGGCTGCGGGAATCCAGGCTGACCCTTAGGTCCGAGAGTGGGGGCCGTCTGGGTCGGCGGGTTCTGCCCGAGCCCGCGGGCTGTATTATCCGCACCGCCAAAATGGCGTGCACGCGCCGCCTGCTCCTCTAGCAGTTTCGCCTCCGCGGCTGCGCGGCGCGCACGCATCTCTTGCAGCTTGACCTGCGCGTTAGACGGAACAGGCGGGGGCTGCACTGGTGCGGGCATCTGTACGGTAGGTGCGATCGGCGAGATAGGCGCGTGCGGCTGGGCGCCGCGCAGCGCGGGCGCCACAATCGGAGCTGCGGGCGCTGCGATCGGCGACACGTGGGGCGCGGAGGACGCAACGGGCGACGGTGCGCCGCCGCCCTGCCCGCGCGCCGCGTTGTTATCCTCGATTATCCTCTTCATCATGCCCCGCGGGGCCTTGGCCTTGCGAACCGCCTCCTTCATGAGCTCGGCCTGCGCCAATAGCTCGCTGGGAGACGGCGTGGAGTCCTCGAGATTGGCACCTATGAAGTTGAGCGCGGCCGCCAGCTTCATAATATCAACATCGTAGACGCCCGAAGGGGCCTGCGCCTGCTCCACAGCGCGACCGTACCCCGCACTCATCGCCTGCTCAATGACGTCCTGAACATTCATGGTGTACTCCTAGCGCCGCCTGGGGCTACCGCGTTGGGCGTTAGGAGGGCGGCGCGCTGTGTTGTGCGTGTATTAGTCCAGCAGCGAGTTGATGATGTGCTCGGCCGCGACGTTCAGCATCTCGTCCATCTCCGAGAAAGCGACAAACTCGTCGTCGTCGTTCGCGAACTCGGGAGACGGGAAAGACGCGAGCTTGGCGAACTCGGGCTGGATATCCTCGAGGGTCTCAGGATGGATGCCGTTCGCGAGCAGGATCTCCGCGGCGCGGAGCTCCGCCTCCTTCGCGAAGTCCTCGGCATCGTAGGCGTCCATGAAGTACGCCTTCTTCTCCTGACGGTTCTTGTACATGCGATAGGCGCCGTAGCCGGCGCCGGCGGCGAGGGCACCCGCGCCGATACCAAGGCCGATCTTAGCGCCGCGCGAGAGGCCGGGCATGGGGACGTCACCGGGACGCTTAACGTGGGGGTACTTGCGGTGGAGATCCTCGTAGTGCCGCGCGACCGTGTCTCGACCAAAGCGCGCATCGCGCTTGCCCTCCTGCTCGATGCGGCGCATGTACTCAGCGAGCTGACGCCCGCCCGCGCTGTTGCGGTAACCAGGCGTGTGGGTGGGATCGGAGAGCATCCGGCGAGTCTCCTCGGCGGAGAGAGCGATCTTCTCCAGCTCCCAGGCGTGGGCGACATCGTTAAGCGCGTGTGCGACCTTACTGAACATAGCGTCTCCGTTCTCGAGTGTGTTGAGTTCATCCTTGTAGCTGAGCGCCATCTGACGCCCGACCATGTCAGCCTCGGCGAGCTTGGTCTCGAGCTCGCTGTCGACAATGTTATCCATCTCGTCTTCGTCAGACAAGACATAGTGAGCGAACTTAGAAAGTTCATCGTCGTCGAGCTCATTGAGATCGACACCAGCCTCGGCAGCCACGGCCTCCACGAGCTCGATCTGCGCTTGCTTCACTTGCTCGTCTGCCTGCGCTTGCTGAGAGCCGTAAAGCTCCTGAAGCAAGAGTTCATCCATGCTCATCGAGTTCTCCTCTGCGTGTGTGCGGGCATGAGTGTGATCAGATTAGATGTTATCGTAACGCTGCGCAACAAGCGCGGCTAGAAATTTCGAGATGTCGGGGTTCTCCTCGACAAATTTCTGCGCGAACTCTCGGTCGTCAAGCGTGCGGTCACAGCAACAGCGATTCCAATACGCGTGGCTGAAGTACGCCATGGGCAGCTCCGCCAGCGCCCGCATATCGGGGCCCCCGCTGTATGAACCACCCCGCTCAACTTCAATAGCGCGCACCAGCGACGGCGTCTCCATCGCAGTCTTCATGAGTCCCTCCGCGTTAAGGAGTAGGTCCTCACGGTATCCATTGTAAAGCGCCGCGAGCTTGGACATCAACGGGCTGTCTACTGGTGAGAAGTGTGGCGTGTTCGCGACGACGACCTGGCGGCGCATGCCGAGCGGCGTGAGGGCCGACCGCTGCGACATGATCGTGCGAATCATATCCATCAGCCCGAGCGGGATCGCCCCGGTGTCGGGAGGTCGGACTATGATGCGAACTGAGCGGACGATGGGAGCGGAGTGCGGGTCGAAGGTCATCGCGCTGTCCTGCAGCTGCTCCGCGAGGTCGCGCTGCCCGCTGCGGACGAGGATGACGCGCTGGAACTCGTGGGGCTTCAGCACGATGCCTGCAGCGCCGAGACCGCCAAGCGCCTCCCCGACGTCTGGTGTATCGGCGACGCGATCTAGCATCTCGCACGGCATATCGGGCTCAGACTGTGTGAGCATCGGCACCGCTCTGCCCATCGGCAGCGAGTTCACGCGCTTAAAGATGTCTGAGATCTTCTGCACCTCGGCTGCCTTGAGCGCCGCGACCTTGTTGCTTATCATCTCGTCAGCTCCAGCTGTGATATCGGCGGTCCTCCCCGTGTCCTGGACGAGCACCGTGGGCGTTGGATGCGTCCGACCAGGCAGCACGATCGTCTGTGAGCTGCCGACGTTGACGAACGCGGACGGTTTTGCGCTCTCCGCGAGGCGCGTGATGGTGCGGAGATTCTCCCTAACGGCCATGCGGACCTTGCCCGCGGTCGGCATATTACGGCGCTCGGGTTCTACCTTGTGCTGCAGGCGCATACCGATGTAGGGCTGCACGGTCCCGCTCATCTTCCTGAGCTTCTTGCGTAGTGCGGCTTCCGCGCTGAGCGCGACCTTCTGCATGTTGAGTGTAGTAGACGTATTATTGGGATTCAGCGTAGTGGTGATGCCCGGGGGTGGCGCCCCCTGCTTGGCGAACGCGGAGCCCGCGGTGAGCCCCATCGCGCCGACACCCATCGCCCCCGACGAGGCGACCTGCCCCACGGTTCCGCCCGCCAGCCCGCCCAGCAGAGCGCCGCGTATAGCTGCCGACATACGATGCCCGTCATCTCCGCTCATCGCGCCAGCACCGGCGCCCGTGACCGCGCCGCCAGCGACTCGAGCCCCCATGCCCTTCGTAGTCCAGTTCAGACCCTTGACGGTGTTCACGAGCCCCTGTCCGATATACGCCACCTTCTCCGCAGCAGGCTCGGCGCCGACCCGCTCTAGCACGAACGACGTACGATCCGCGCCAATGAACACAAACGAGATGTCGAAGAACCGCGGGTACGGGTTATACACAAAGACCTTACGCCCATCTGCGTAGATCTTGCCCGCCTCGTTCTGCATGTGCGTGCAGTACTCGGGTCTGAACTTGGCCTTGTGTCCGCAGATCGAGCACACGTCGAACGGCACACGGCACCCCATGCTGGTGCTGGGGTGCTCTCCCGCCTTGATGCGCTCAAGCGTCTTAGCGCCGCCGTTGCGGACACACTTCTCCTCGTCGATCGCGACGATGAGCTCAACGCGCTTCATCTTTGTGTTCAGGACTGAGAGCAGCACGTCACCGTACGCCTTCTCCGGGTCCTTGTTCATGTGATGCGCGAACGCGTGCGCGTTGAGGAACGTCTTATAGCCGTGCAGGTGCGGGTGGGGTGTCCGCGTGTGGTCGTGCTGCAGACCCTGCCACGGGAAGTGGTCGTTGTTCAGGTTCGCGCCGTAGTACTCACCCGCGCCGAGCGCGAGGATGTGCACGTACGTCTTGCCGGGCTCTGGCTCTAACTGCGACTTGTACGCCAATATCTCTGGGTGGACACCGGCGGTCTTCTCAAGCGAGTCACCGTAGCCCGGCAGCTCACTCAGGAGCCGAACGAGCGGCTCCCCCATCGGGCCAAGCGCGGGGAATGTGCTCTGCTTGATGATCGCCATGTTACTTCCTGTACGGGGCGGGCGCTGGGTTCTTGTTCTGGTCAAGCGCATGTCGGAGCCGCGCCTGCGCTAGGTCTGCACGCAGGACCGGCTGATTGCCCTGCGAGATGCCCCTCGCGCCCTGGTAGAGCGTGGCATCCTGTGGCTGAACGCGATCGACCGCCTGTTGGAACGCCGTGGCCTGGCGCGCCTGCTCCACCGCATCGCTCACGCTATCGCGGTGACGGGCGTACGCGCGGTCTGCCTCGTAGCGCGCCTGGTCCGTAGCCTCGCGATCCCTAAACTGCGCGTTCTGGTTGGTCATCTTGTCTCTCTCCAAGCTCAGACGCTGCGAGTTGAACCGATTGGTGTCATGCAACTTCGTGCGCTCTAGCTGCAGACGCTCCATGTCAAACGCGTTGCGCGCGAGCGCGTCTTGGTGATGCCCGTACGACTTCGCTGCGTCGACCATGCCCTGCCCCATGAAGTTGGTGGCCGACTGGAAGGCTAGATCAAGAGGCCGCTGCCCACGTAGCCTGCTGATCTCGTTGAGCGCAGATACGTTCGCCATGCGGAACTGCGCCATCTGCTTTAGCGTCTGCCCGCCCAGCAGCGGATCCTGCAGCACATCAGGTGTGTGCTGCGCGATGCTATTGTACGCGATGTGCAGATCCTGCTCCGACATACTGCGCATGTCGGGGTGCACCTTCTTCATCTCGGACAGATACTTGTCACGGTTAGCGCGAATCCGCGCAGCGCGGACCGCCTCAACTGCGGCGGGAACCCCATACGACATAGCCGCTGCGCCCAGCGCACCGACGATGGGTGTCCCAATCGCCTTAGCTGTGTCCCAGTCGAACGCGATCTTCTCAGTCGCGAGTGAATCCTCGACGCGCTGGAGCGCGTCTGCGATCTGCTCGTCGGTCAGGTTGTACGCGTATTGAATCTCGGCCTTCTTGTTCATCATCGAGCTCAACTCTCCGGTAGTGCGCGTGACGGCACCACCAATGCTTTGTGCGAGGACGTCTGACGGTGTTTGACCCGACATCTGCTCAAGTTGCCTCCCCTCGCGCAGGATCGTCATCGCGGGTTTGCCCTGCGACATCGCGTACAGCATCTCGCCGCCCACGTACGGATCCTTCGCGAATGTAGGCGCGTAGTCGAGCATCGCCCTGTACGCCCTACGTTTCTTGTCGTCGGGCACGTTGCGCAGTTCGGGGAACTCCTTCTCCATCGCGGCCATCTGCGCCTCCCGGCCCCTTGATATGAGATAGCGCCTCCCAGCGAAGATGCCGCGTGCGGCGCCGTACGCACCAACCGCCCCGGCCGCGCCGATTGCGGCGTTTCGCAGGACAGCCTTCCCAAAGTCGGCGGCTCCCATCAGAACTGCTCCGAGATAACGCGCTGGTGCATGCGCTCTGCGTTGATTGCCGCGTGTCGATACTTCTCCGCGAGCTTGATCGCTGCCTCCGTGTCAGCGTAGGCGGCGTAGATCGGATGCGCCTTGTTGGGAGCTGCCTCAGAGTACTCACCCTCGCGATGTCCGCGCGGCAGCGACGCCACAACCGCGTGCGCCACCTTCGTGAACACCTCCTTATCCTGGCTCGCGTGCCCAGCGAGCTGCAGGACCGGCTTGATCCCCGCCTCGATAGAGGCGCGCTTGCACAGCTGAACGAAGTTATGCACGGCGGCCTCCGCGTGTGCGTCGTAGGCGGACGCCTCCTTGACCAGCGTGTCCACCGCGCCGCGCGTCGCGTAGTACTCTCGGCGCCACCGCACGTGATCAGGAATCACGGAGGCGCTCTTCTCGACAGGCTGCGCGTCGAACCCGTCGATGCTGTCGTCCGTGCTGTCGTCGGAGCTGTCGTCACCGGGCTCAGACAGGTAAGCGGAGAGATCGCCGTCGGGTTCGTCCCCGCCACTCATGCGCGAGTGCACATCAGCGGGGTCAGCGAGGTCAAACGTGACGTGCTTGCTCGGACCAGTCTTGAACAGCTCCTCGAAGGTCACGAGGTTGGCGTTCTCTATGATACGCTGCACGTGCTCCTTACCGAGATCACCTCGCCCAGACGCGACCTTGACAATGGCGTCCGCCAGGGGCACGCCATGCCGCAGGTAGAGGTCGCTGGCGTCTTTGCCGAGCTGCGCTAACGTTTCCTTCGTGTACATAGGTGCCACCTTGAGTAATGTTGAACTTGATTATGTGACGACACGCGACGCCGCGCAAGAGATAGGCGTCTCGCGCCGCACTCTCCAGCGTCACATTAAGAGCGGAAAGCTCAAAACGACGCAACGGCGCGGAAAGTGCGCGCTGATATCTCGGGCGGATCTAGCACGCTATGTACGAGACAGCGCCGCGCGCGGGCAGAGCCTGCGTGCGCGAGCGGACAGCGTAGACGACCGCGTGTCTGCGCTGGAGCAGCGGGTGCGTACCCTCGAGGCGCTGCTCGACATCACGCCGGTGCGACGCGTCGTGCTGAGCGACGAGGATGTCGTCACATACAGAGAGCGGCTTCACAGTATACTTCACACGCGGAAGCGGTGGATGATCAGCGACATCTCCGCGCTGATCAGCGACGTCGGGCGCCTCTCGCCCGAGACTGTCTCCGCTGTGAGCGCCAAGCTGCTGCACGCCGCGATGGAGCGGTGCATCGTGGAGGCGCGTCTGCTGCGGCACTCACGCAGCGAGATCTACGCGGGCCGCGCGATCTTGATTATGCGCGAGCTTGGTGTGTCGTCTGAGGAAGCAGAACATCTGGCCTCGGATTGGTGAGCGTGCTCACGAGGAACGCGTACAGGATCGCGTGGAACGTGTCGTCGGTGACGCCGCGGCTCTTCTTGAACTCGCTCATGCGCCGCGTCTCAGAGAACTCCGAGAAGATGTTGAGCATGTCCTGCGCGAACGGCTGCTCGAAATCCTCCCAGCGCGGGTAGGCGAACACGCCCTTCCGCTTGATCGCGTTGAAGATGTCGCTCATCACCTCGGTGCGGTTCACCATGAAGCGCCCTAGCCCGCCGTCCCACACGATCTTGCCGCTCGACACTGTGCTGTACTGATACTTGAACACCATGCGCGGACCAAACTTCCGCAGCAGCGCGTCGTTGCGGTCGAAGCCGCCGCCGTAGTCTGCGCCGATGAACGAGACGCGCCACTCCTTGACCAGCGCCTCGATCTTGGCGAGCTGCGCCTGCGGTTCGCTGTCTGGGCCCTCGAAGCGCCGCGCGTACACGATCGTGAACTTCCCATCGAGGTACGCTCCGATCACCGCGACGGTGTGGGTCTGCTCGCCTGTGCCCCAGTCCACACCCATAAAGACGCGCGCGCCGGAGCCGTGCAGAGCCGCCCGCGCGGCGCGTTGATCTGCGTCCGTCAGCCCGTAGCGCCACGTGCAGTTGTCGATCACGTCCTGCTGCGTAATCGGGCGCGTGCCGCTGTCGTACGATAGACCGAGCACCTCATTGTTGAACCGCGCGCGTGAGTAGGTGAGCTGCTTGTTCAGGATGTCCGACCAACCGATCCACGGCACCATCAGCTGCGGGACACGGTAGCCGTCCATCGGGTTGGGTACGCGGGGGCGGGGGTTGAGCGACGCCCACTGCGCTTGGGCGTGCATCGCGTATATCTGCTTCCCGCACTTCTCGCAGATCAAGAAGCGCGGGCCGATGTTCGCCTCTGTGAGTATGTTCCAGTGCCGATAGTCGCCGCCCCCGCAGTGATCGCACGGGACGACCCACTCGTTCTGTGTGCTCTCGTCGATCCACAGCCCCTCGATCGTGTTGTCGAGGGACTTCGGTGTGCCGCTGTACAGCTTGTACTTGAACGGGCTGTGCGCGATGCACTCCTCGATCACGGAGATGTTGTCGGGCAGGATGTCCTGTATCTCGTCGATGCAGACTAGATCCGCCGCGATGCCGCGTGTTCGGTCAGCGTTCAGATACGCGTAGCGCAACACGATCTGCGAGCGGTTGATGAACTTCTTGTGAAACACGTTCTGGTTGAGCGCCGAATCCACCCACGCGCGCAGCTTCGGGCTGACGTCGAGCGGCTCTCTGATGCGGTCGTTGGAGAACGTCTTGGTCTGCTGGTTGGTGGGCGACACATACAGCGCGGTGAAGTTGGGCTGTATGCACGTCATGGCCAGCAGTCGGTTGCCGAGGTAGGTCGACTTCTCTACTTGGCGCCCGCACTTGAGCAGGACACGCGGCGACGTGGTGTCGTACACGGGCTTCAAGTAGCGGCGCTCGCCGAACGAGAACGCCTTGAGCGACTTGGCCTGTTGGTCCGGGATCATGATCGCGAACTCGACGAAGTCCGTGGGGCGCACTTCTACATCGCCCGCGACGTGGTCCGTGACCTGCTCAGCTTTTACGCCGATCGCCTCTAGGCTAAAGTCGTCGTGCGACCGCGTCGGTCTACGCCGCGCGCTCTTATCAACCGCCGCGCGGTTGTGCGCGGTGTTTCTCACTATCGGCATGGTGTGCTCATGGATATTGATCAGCTCAGCGCGGGCATCGCGCGAATGGTGAATCTCATCGCGTTCGACGTGTGCGACGTCGCGAGCCTAACCTATTCACGCGACGCTGACCCACTCAAAGTGACAGCGACGTGGCGCGTTGTCGCGCCGATCGCGGAGGCGCTGCACACGCCCCTGCGTCGCGCGATCCGCGCGCAGGTCATAGACGGCGGTGCGCTCCCCGGGAAGATCGAGGTCGGATCGCGGCTCTCCGTCACCATATACCTGAAGACGCTACGTCCGCCCGCGTACCGCGATGGCGATTCACCGCAGAGCGACCTTTAGCCGATCGTATGTGCCGCGGATACCGCGCTCGATCACGCTGCGCGCCGCGATGTCATCGTGAGCGAAGTCCGCGACGCGCACGAACACATTGGGGTCGATGCCGTACTCGGCGTCGGACTCCACCGACGCGCTAAGGAGCTCCGATGCGCGGTGCCCCAGCACGTCGGTGAACGCCGCCTTGGTCGCCGCGAGGAGCGGGGACACCGCGCGCTCGGCGTGCGGATAGAAGTGAAAGATCAGTCCGTCGTCCCGCGTGGCGAACTCACAGTCAAAGAGCTCGGAGGTCGCAGTCTGGAACTCTAGCGGGCGCGTGGAGTATCCCCTGTTCATCGCGTCATTTAGCTTTGACACCCTGCTTCTCCTTGTCCGGTGCGGGCAACGCGCGCATTTCCTTGGAGAGCAGCGCGAGCGGAAGTGGGCGCTCCGTGCTGCGCGAGAGTTTGAACTGCCGCAGCTCAGTCGCGACCGCCGCGAGCTCCTGATCGGCTGTATTAATCACGGCGTGCGCGCGCGCAAGCGTTGACATCGAATCAGCGAGCACGCGCACCTTCTCAGGCGACGTCTTCCAGTTCTTCACCTCGTGCACCGTGGCGTGGACAGCCGCGACGATCTCGTACACGGCGTCCTTCACGTTCGACGCGCGGTCTAGACCTATCCGATACGCCGCCGTGATCGGCCCGCCGTCCAGGCACGCGGTCATCATGGCGGCCTCCGGGTCCTCCTCGTCGAGCAACGCCGCCCAGTCACGCGGGTCAACGATGTCGACGTTGAAGTAGTAGTGGCGCAGCGCGCGCAGCGTCGCCGTGTCGATCTCCATATCGTGCTTGCTCGCTGTGTGCGCCGCGAGGTCGCGTAGGTCGATCCGCCCCATGATCCCTAGCAGCACGTCACGACGGAGCGCGGGCCGCTGCAGGATCTGCAGCGCGCGTGTCGTATACACATCTGGGTGGTACAGCCCGTCCACGTTTATCGCGCGCAGGAACTTGCGGTCGTCTGCGCGGACGCCGGTGAAGCCCATCGGGCGGGACGCGATGACGGTCGCGCGCAGGTCGGCGAGATACCCGAGCAGCTCATCCGACAGCTCTGGCAGGCCGAACGCCGTGACTAGGCGGCGAACCTCCGCGTCGGACTTTTGATCGACGAGCAGGGAGACGATGAAGAGCTCGCTCGGGTGACGCATCAGACCTCCTCGCGCGCCATCGTCATCATGCGGAGCCCGGCGATCACGTCCTCGAGATTCCGCATCGCCTCAGCGCACGCGGCCTCGTCAATCGACCGCTCACCGAGGCGCGCCGCGACGAGCAGGTTCGCGAGCTGCGACGTCGTCTCGTCGAAGTTAGGCAAGTACGACATGAACATGCTCATGTTGCGCGGGTTGAGGAAGTTGAGCGCGAGCAGGTTGTCAGCGATCGTCGGGTCGTTGATCTCAGCCGCGTGCTTGGCCATAAAGCGATTCAACACGCCCGTCACCCGCTGCAGCGCTGCGGTCTTGACCTGCGGTACGACGCGGGGCGGGACGACCTCGCGCAGACAGGGAATCTCTGTCACACCGCCGTGCTTCGTGAGCAGCGTAGCGACCTTCTCACGCGTGTACTGAGGATCAACGCCCGCGAGCGCGAGCATCCACTCTGCGTCGGCGTAGTCGAGGAAGTGCGTGTACTGGTGCGCCAACTTGTTGAACGCGCTGCCGCCGAGAGACAGCGAGCCCTCCTGCGTCATTCGCACGATCGCGGTCACCGGCAGCGACGCCTGCTTCTTCTGCCCCTTGCCGCCCTGCTGGGCAGCCTGCTCCTGTGCCTGCTGCTGCATCTGCTGCTCCTGTTGCACCTTGGCGAGCGTGAACGCACCAGCGCGCTGTGACGCCTGCGCCGGGTCAGAGATGAGCGGGTTCGTCTGCTGACGGAACGTACACCACCGCACATCGCCCGGAATCGCGAACTGCCCCTCGCCCATCTCCGCGGCGGCCTTGATACCCTCAACCTTCATGATCTGCACAGGGTTGCCGCCGAGGATGGTAGTGCCCATGTACATGGTGCTGCCGTCGGGCTGCTGCTGCTCGCCCTGCAGATCGATCGGCGCGAACGCGAACGCCTTCCCGTTGCGGATCAAGTAGAAAAATCCGCGGCCCATAGGCTGCTCGTTGGGCAGGTTCGCGTTGGTGCTGATCTGCACGCCAGCGATCTGATCTTGCGTGGCGAAGTTCGTCCCGTCAGTGAACAGCTGCATCGGGACCTTCTCCATCTTAAACGACAGGATGAATGGGAACACCCAGCCCATGAGCTGCTCCGCGTTGACCGAGATCACGCGGTGAACACCGAACGCGCTGATGACCTGGAAGTCGTCCCCGTCCATCTCCTCTGGAGACATCACCTCTGGAGCCTGCGTAGCCTGCCCGTCCTGCGCCAGGTTCGCCTGCATATTCGGGTCCATACCGGCGGCCGCCTGCTCGGCGGGCACCTGACCCTGTTGAGGCGCGAACCCTCCCGGCTGCGCGACCTTCACCATGACATGCGGCCCGCCGTCCCATCGATACTGGACGACGGGCGCGCCCGTCGCCGCGGCGGTCTTCTCGGTGGGCAGCGCGCCTGGCTCGAGCGTGATCGCGCGGCGGAACACAGGCACGAGCTCGCTGCGACCCCACAGCGACGCCTTACCTTCATCGCTGCTGAGCCACGACGCGAGCTTGGTGAGCTGACTCGGCAGCACAGTCCCGTCTAGCGTGCGCAGGAGCGACGACGTCTTCATCTGCGCGCCCTGCGAGACCTGCGTATTGACGCCACGGTAGAACTGCCCGACGTTCTCCCACGGCGGGGTGAGCATGGTGCGGATGTCGTCCGAGAGCGGATCGCGCGCCCCGGTCATGCCCTCCGCGACATCGGGGCGAAGCAGCACCTCGCGGATGCGGCGCTCGGAGAGGTAGTAGCCCCGCCCGTCCGCGTCAAAGAAGATGTCGATCGGGCTGAGCATCCAGTTCTTGATGAACACGGGAATCTTGACTTGCGGCAGCTGCTCGCTGAGCATCATGTCCGGCGTCTTAGGACGCGCGAGCACGTACCCGAAGCCCGCGCCCTTGTTCGGTTCGGTGCGGTCGAGGATGATCTCGCTGTGGAAGTCTCGCATCACCGGCGCCTGCCGGTGCAGCTCACTCAGCACCTGCGGCGCCCACTTGGTGACGTCGTCGGGCAGCTTGACTGTAACAGCGACCTTCTCGAACGAGACGTGCCGCTTCCGGTCCAGGAACATGGGCGTGTCGAACATCTTTACCTCACTTTGGTGTCGATCGTGAGCACTTCGTCTTGGGAGAGTAGCACCTGCGGGGGCGCTGGGGGTAGCAGGTACGGGGAGATCGCTTGTGTATATGACGTGAGCTGAGCCGTCACCGCGCCGCCGACAGCTACGTTGATCGCGCCGAGGAGGGCGCTCAGCGCCGTGAACGCCGACGTGATCGCTTGGAGCTGCGCGACCATCTCGGCCTGCGAAGGTGCGCCGCCGTCCTCTGGGCCGCCAAACGGCCCCAATGTCATACCAGCGGGCGTCGCGTGTGTGTGCGTAAAGAGCCACGGCAGCAGCTCGATGTTGACGACGCGACGGCTCTCGTCCGTGTTGTCAGACGTGAGGAGCGGGACACCGTTGTGGACAAGTCGGAGTGACGGTCCTGAGACACTCGCGCCAGCCGGCGAGACGACCTCAACGCCACCGGCGGCGGTCACGCTGACCCCACCGAGCGCGCCGTTCAGGCTGAGGCTCGGTGCAGCGATCCCCACGCCAACCGTGGACGACAGCAGCATCGCGCCGATGCTCTCCTGAGTCCATGTGCCAGCGGACGAGAGCTCGACGTCTCCGTCGTTGGTCACGTTGAAGTGAAACCCCGCGCTCGCGTCGACGAGGTTGACGAAGGCGCTGTTGGGCGCTCCGCGCGCTGAGCCCGCGCGTGAGAGCGTCACGTTGAGCCCGCCCGCCGCCGCAGCGCCAGCGGTGACAGTCAGGTACGGCGCCGCGTCACTCGCGAACTCCTTGACGCCGAACAGATACGCGACAGGGCCCCCGAGGTCGTCCGCGGAGACGACCCACTTGAGCGACCCGCCGCCGAGGTTGTGCTCGTAGCTCGCCGAGTTCAGCCGCACCAGCTCCTCCGTGCTGAGCAGCGCGAGCATCGTCTGCTGATCCGACACCAGGTACACATCGCCGTTCCCCCGAAGCAGGAGGTCGTTCCCGTTAGTACCTTGCACACGCATATCTCCCGGCGTGAGCTCGGCGCGGCTCGCGCGGGATTCCGAGTCGAGGCTGCGGAAGCCGATCACGATGGGGCGCGCTGACGCGCCAGATGGGCTCGTCGATAGGCTCTCCACCAAGACACACTGCGCGCCGACCGTCGCCTTGAAGTCCACCCCGCCGAGCCCCTTGGTCTTGAACGTCGACGCGACCTCGCAGCGCTCTATGACGCGTTGATACGGCGATGTGATCACGACGTCGAGCAGCCCCGTCTCCGTGTCGACGCGGATGACGCGACCGGAGAGGATATTGGCGGTGACAAGCGTTGAGGCTGGGGCGCGAAGCTCCATCAGTACGTCCCATCCGCGCCGGTGCGGCCAAACTCAGCGCCGATCGCGAGACCAGGCAGCGGGTTGGTGCCGTGCAGGTTCGACTTCGCGCCGTAGTTCATGCCGTCTATGAGCGCCTTTCGAACATGCTGGTAGTTGAGCTGCGCGAGGAAGTCACCTTCCGCTGCGACGCGCACCGCTTGGTTGATGTTCAGCAGCACAGGCTTGACCTTGATCGGTGGCTGCTTCGCAGCAGTGCGCTTGTCGTTGATGCGCCGCACCTGTGACTCGGTCATGTGCTCACCAGGGATCTCCTCGTTGAGCGGGTCGTCCTCCACCTCCACGGTGCCCGTGAGGTTCTTGAGCACCATCTCCACGTGACGCCTGCGCACACCGTACTCACCGTACACCTTGTGCATCTCGTCCAGCAGATATCCTCGCACAGCACCCATGCCCGCGTAATCCAAGAGCTCATGCGGGTTGACCGGACCGCTGGAGATGGGCGCACCGGGCTCCACGGTGTCGCCCACCTTGACGCGCACCTCTCGATCCGACGGCACGCGCAGCTCTGCACCAGTGCTCAGCTTCACGATTGACCCGCCCGCGATAGTGTCAGGTGTAATGGACGCCACGGTGGCTTTCTCGGGCGCGAGCGTGGCAGAGCCGCGAAGCACCTGCGGGATATTGAAGAGGCGCGCTAAATGATCGAACTGACTACCGATCTGCGCCCCGGCGCCCGACGCGGACCCGCCGGTGTGGAACGCGCGCATCACCATCTGCGTGAGCGGCTCTGAGAGCGACTGCGCGGAGTTCACGCCTGCGTTCTCCCCGATCTGGTATGTGCCGCCGCGCTCGTTGAAGCCAGCGCACTTCTTGCAGACGCCTCTCGGCGCTCTACAGGTCATCGGACTGCGGACCAATACGGACGTGTGATGCTTCCTGAGCAGCTTGAGCGTCGCGCCGTCGATCAGCGTGGCAGGCTTGAGCTTCGTCGTGTCGCAGACCACCTCTTGCGCGGTGTAGCGACCCTCCGCGTCCGCCTCCGATGTGTTGATCGGAACACCGCGCGTCGTGCCGCAGTCGTCCATGCTCACCACCGTGCTGATGGAGAGGTTGATCAGATCTTTCGCCTTCGCGCCGGGCTCGCTCGTCCCCTTGACGCGCGCTAGCGTACCCGTGCGGATACCGGGGATGCTGTCCCAGAAGTCTGCGACGCCGAGCCCCTCGCTGTACGACCTGCGCACCGGATCAGGTACGACGTTGCCGTCCCCGTCCATCACCTGCAGCGGCGACACGAGGATCTGCTCGACCTGGTTGTACTTACCGCCGAGCGCCCCGCTCTGCTTCGTCATGCGCCACGCGCGGTTGGGGTTCGCCGCGAGGCGCTCCGCGAGCTCCTTGCGGATCGCGGCGGACGCGACGCCGTACTCGCGCACCTTGTCGGAGTCGGTCACGCTCTTCATCTTCGCGAGCCGAGCGTCGGCCTCCGCGAGATGTTTGTCACGGATGTCGCGGTGCGCCACGAAGTCATCGAGGCCGTAGCTCCAAGCCTTCTCATGCGCGTACTTGTTCCCGAGATCCTTCCAGTCGTCCACCATGTTGGGGTACAGGTCGGGGCGCTCCTTCGCGACGCGCGTGAGCACGGTGGTCATACGCTTCTTGTCGAGCTCGGGGCCGAACAGCAGCTCGTTGCCGAGGTCATTGTTCTTGTACTCGGTGGGCAGCGCGTCGAACAGCATCATGCGCCCGACGGTAGTGCGCTTGCCCTTGTACTCAAACACGTCTCCGATGTCGAGCTCGCCCGCCTTGTGCTTCACGTAGGCCTCGGCGGGTGACGTGAACTTCAGCTCGGTCTGACGCGCGAACTCCGTGAGTTGCCAGATGCCGTACGCCGCGTCCCACTCAGGCGTGTTCATGACCTGGAAGCCCTTCGCGCCGAACAGATTTTTGCTCGGCAGCATGCGCTTGGCCTCCTCGCGCGCCTCGTCGGACGACGGCACCCACACGCCCATCGTGTCGCCGTCGAAGTCGGCGTTGAAGCCGCCGCAGACGAGCGGGTGGATCTGAATCGACTTGCCCTCCACGATCTTCGGGTAGAACGCCAGCACGCTGTGCTTGTGCAGCGCGGGGTCTCGCTTCAGCAGCAGCGGGCGCTCCTGCACAGCCTGCTCAAGCGCTGTGCGGATCGCAGGGGCGAGCGGGTCCTCCTGATAGAGCTTCGCCGCGGAGAGCGTCGTGTAGCCCTGCATACGCAGGTTGCGGATGATGAACGGTCGGTACACGTTCATCGCCATCTTCCGTGGCAACCCCACCTGGTCTAGGCGCAGCTCGGGCTCGGGCGTGATCACCGAGCGCCCGCTGAGGTCGGAGCGGCGCTTGATGAGCTTCGACTGGAAGAAGCCCTCCTTGCCCTGCTTGTGCCCGCCCCCGCCCTCCTTAGGTTGCACAGCCGACTGTAGTAGGGAGTTCATCGGCGAGCCCTTGTTGTCCAACGCGCCGTCGACGAACGCCTCGCGCACCTTGTTGTACAACTTGTACACAGCGCCCATCTTGTCCTCGGGTAGCGCCTCGGCGGGCACCTGCGAGAGCAGCTCGTTCGCCATGCCGACGCCCTTATACAGCTGGTTGATGTCCACAGTGTCGATGTCGCCCATCGCGCCCGCGTCCGCGGAGAGCGCGATGGGGCGCATACGCGGCGGGAGCACCGGCATGTAGCGCATCGTGTACGCGTCATGCGCGCTGATGCCGAGACGCTTGAGGTTGTTGAGCAGCTTGATCTTCTTGTAGCAGATGTCGCGGTCTGTCTTGCGGGCGGTCTTCAGCCGCTCCGTGACCGCTGCGAGCTCGCGCTCGACGTTCATGCCCTTTAGCGCCTTGACCACATCGGACATGCCCTGCCCGCCTGGGAACTCAATCTGACCGGCGAGCAGCTCCGATGACTTGCTGACCGGCACATCGAGCAGCGTCGCCACCGCGCTCTCGAACACCGGGTTGATGATAGGCGTGGCGAGCTTGATGTGCCCCCACCGCAGGCTGTCACGCTCGCCCTCAGGGAAGTCGAAGAGCCCGCCCTTCTCGATCGCGGCGTCCTTGCCGCGTATCATGCGGTTCGGCTTGCTCACCGCGTGCGGACACTGCCTCAACACGTCTGCGTCCGTCATCGGCACGAGCTGGTACTCGTCCCCGTTCTTCACGGGGTCTACGCCCATCGCCTTGAGATAGCTAAAGAACTTGCGCGTCGTGAATGTCGGCTTGGCGCTCGGGAGCGGCAGCCCCTGCATGAGCGCGTTCCAGTAGTCGTCCGAATCGTACTCCCCGGGCCGCTGTGCGGTCTCGTAGGTCGAGTGGTGCGTCTGCAGATCGCGCATGAACGCGCGGGCGTTGTGTCCGAGCAGCGCGTACATGCCGAGCGCGCCCATAGACTGCCCGCCGCTCGGCGCGCCGGAGACAGGCTGGTTGTTGATGTCGTACTTGTAACCCGACTGCCCAGGCAGCACGCCACCTGGTCGTGACGTCATCTTCTTGTCCACCTGGTGGGTCAGCTTGTACATGTACTGCTTGCCGGAGATGATCGACCCGAGGGCCTTGCTCGTCTTCGGGTCGTAGGCGACATCTTGGTCAGACAACCCGAGCGACTTCATCTCGCTGATCAGCTCGCGCATGCGGTCTTCTGACTTGCGGTCGAAGTTGTTCACGACATACGTCTTGCCCGTCTTCTCAGCGATCTTCGTCGCGCCGAGCTCCATGAGCTGACCGATGTTGATGCGACCCGGCATGCCCGCCGGGTGAAGCGCGACCTCGAGGTGGACGCGATTGCCTGTCTCGTCCGTGCCGACAAACGGCATCTCGTGGTCCTCTAGCACCTTCGTGATGATCCCCTTATTGCCGTACCGCCCGGTGATCTTGTCGCCGATCTTCATCGGCTCCTGCGTGCGGACATATACGCGCACCATCTTCCCTGTCTTGACCACGCGGGAGACGACCCCCACGCTGTCCTTCTCCCATGACTCCTCCGCGCCGCGCCACGCGGACTTGATCTTCGTCGTGCGCATCAGCGTTGCGCGCGTAGGGTCGTTGTCGACCTTGCGGCACGCCGCGATCAGGATCATCCCCTCACGGACCTCCTCGCCCTCCTTGATCACGCCGTCCGCGTCAAGCGCCTCGAAGTTCTCGTAGTTGTGCACGGATCGCGGACACATGACACGGAACAGGTCTTTGGAGACGACCGTGACGTTGTCCTCCTGCTTGTCGAGCAGCGCGGGGGACAGCTTGGTCCCTGCTGCGATCGCGTTGTCCTTCTCGAACGTGTACATGTGCTCGCTCGTGAGCTTCGTGGCGGCCGAGCGCGAGATCACGACGCCGTCCTCGTAGTTGTAGCCGCGCATCGGAATATAGCCGATACGCAGGTTCACGCCGAGGGCGAGCGTACCGTCCTTGGTGTAGTTCGTGTCGGCCAGCACCTGCCCCTTGCGGACGGTGTCCCCCGCGACGACAAGCGGCTGGTGATGCAGCACAGCTTTGGGGTCGTTCGTTGGATAGTTGTTGTACAGCTCAAACTTGGCGATCTTGTTGTCTACTCCCCGCACGTGTATCTCGTCGGCGGTCACCTTGACGACGGTGCCGTCGATTGGCGAGGGGAGGCAGTTGACGCGCCCAACCGAGCTCTCCATCGTGTTACCGGGCTCGTTCTCCTTAGCGATCTGGACGAGCGGCGCCTCTCGGTTCGTCAGCGACACCGCCTGGTTGGCCATCTTGGTCCCGATCATGATGCGGTTGCCGTTGTTGTTATTCAGGAACGGCATCATGTTGGTCCCAAGCCCGAACTGCTCCTGCGAGAGCGCCATCACATAGTGGCACTCCGCAAGCGGGACAGCCTTGGTGCCGCCGCGTGGCATGGACGCTCGCACGAGCGGCTTGAGCGCCTTCGGCTTGCCCGCCACGAACTCTACATCGTCCGGATATGCCACGACGCTCTGGTCGGCGGTGAGCGGGTCCACCTCCACGAACTCACCCTTCTTCATGTCGTACATACGCGCGTGGAGGCGGTCGTCTTTCTTGCCCGCGCCAAGCGCCATGAGGAGCATCAGCCCTGTTGAGTCTTTCTCGCCCGTGTCGACGGGGTCTAGGAAACCGACGTGGCTCGAGTGCGCGTGCTGCGCCGCGCCTAACTGCATGCCGGGCCCTGTGCTGATACCGCCCATGCCCTTCACGGTCGTCATTCGGTAGTTTGTCATCGTCGCGAGCGGGTTGGTCATATCCGCCTCGTTGACGAGCTGCGTCTCACCGCCCTGCTTGAAGAACGACGTGATGTTGCGCGCTAGCGCGTTGAACGCGACATCCACGGACGTGCTGTCTGGGCGCATGCGGTTCTTGACGCGCTGCTGAATCTCGTACGACGAGCGCATTAAGAAGTCATGCAGCAGCTCACCCGGCGACATGAGCCGCTTGTGCCCGATGTTGTTGTAAGACGTCGCCTGCACCTCGCCCTTGCTCACACGGACGAGCTGCTGACCAGCGTCGATCAAGCAGTCGGGCGTCAGCGCTGTGTGCGCCCGACCTAGCACGTCGTTGGTGATGCGCGGGTCCATCGTGTACGTGCCGAGCTGCTGAAAGATGAAGGTCGCGGCGTCCCGCGCGGTGGAGATCATCGTGTCGCCCTTCACCATCTTGCGCGCGATCGCGATGACCGCCGCGTCACGGGCGATGTCCTTCTTCTTGGCGCGGTTGGCGTCGACGAGCGGCTTCCCCCACGCGGCAGCGATCTGCTCGTCGGTCTTACCCGCCGCCGACAGCAGGTCGTAGAGGCTGATCGCGGAGTCGCTCCCACGGACGGGCTTGATCGTGATCTGATATGTGAGCGGGTCGAACTTCATCTTGAGCTGCCCGAGCCGCTCGTTCGCAGCGACAGCCTCGATCTCGCCGCGGTCGGAGATGCGCGTGTACACACCCGACATACGGCGGAACTGGTGCTGTATCTGGTACTCCCGACCGCCGACGATGTACGTGAGGCGCTGCGTCATGTGCGGCAGAGACGCCACGACCACTTTGCCCTTGTGCAGCGTCTTGCCCGCGAGGTCCTTGAGCTCCGCCTCCGCGTAGACCTTGATCGCCCACGTGCCGCCCGCCTCCTTGACCGCGCGCTGCTGGGCGAACGCCACCGCGCTCGCGCCCTGCTCGAACGTCACGTTGTGAATCAGCAGCTGTCGGTGCGAGCTCTGCAGCCCGTTCAGCAGGTCGCGCACCGCCTTGACGACCTGCGTCTTCATCTCGTTGAAGCCCTCTACCGGGCTGAAGCTCCCTGTGACCGACATGTGCCGCTCCTCAAAACAGGTGTGGTTCGCGTGATAACTATATACACCCTCACGCGCGTCAAAGCGATGCGAGAAAGGTGGGACCCATGGACGAATGGGGGCCCGACGATTGGTACTTTCAGTACTGATCCAAGTCCAGAGAGACAGTACTTGCGCGGCGGTATAGTGGCGTGTTGCCCAGACAAACCGCCGCGCATTTTAGGTGTCAAACGGGCGGCGGACTGAGTGATAACAGGGCGCACGACACAGGAGGTGCCTATGTCTCGTGACGCGATCACATTCGTCTACAGCGCGGTCGCCGGCTTCCTCGGCGCGGTCGCGTACCTCATCACACAGGAGATCAAGTATGCCGAAGCGCAGCAGCGCCGACGTGCTGAGGACGCTCGTGCCACTTACTACGCGAACCAGCAGCGCGACGGGTGAGAGCCCGCCGACGTCGCCCTGTGCGGTGTCCCCGAGCGGCGCATGTCGCTCAGTCGCGTGTGCGCGTTGCACATTCACGCCGCCCGGCGTATGGGCGTGTCTGCCCTGCGTGTCCGCGTTGGACACATTCGTCCACGTCCTGCCGTATCACGGCGACGCACCATGTCACTTCTGCGGCGCGTCGCCGCTCCTGACCTTGAGGGTGAGCTATGCAACATAAAGCCGAATCTGAGTGTATCCGCTGCGGCGAAGACCTGGCGGAGACGTACCGCGTCGAGCGCGTGGAGCGGGACGTGTTCGTCATCAACGCGGTCAGCGCGGAGTGGCAGAGGGGCCCACGCGTGTTCCCCGAGAGCATCGTCACCCGCTCTCACCAGCTCGTGCTGTGTGATGACTGCTTCGGCAAGGAGTACACGCGGGCGAAGCGGGCGTGTACCGCGTGGCCACGCCGTTGCAATATCTGCGCGGCCGACCTCGATGATGACAACACCTACTTCTTCCGCATCACGCTGACCGAGTTGATGCCGTTCGGAGGCGAGGGGGACGAGATCATCCTCGAAGAGCGGGTACCCCCGCACGCGCTGACACCCGACGTGTTCATCTGCACCACCTGCACGGAGGAGCACGTCGGGTTCGCCAACGCGTGCTTCATCGCTGACATTGATGTCGACGATGACGACGACGACGAGATCGTGACGCGCACCTAGTAACCGACCTTGCGCGCGGGCGTCGCGCGTGACGGCTTCTGCTGCGCCATCGGGTTGGTCATCGGGTTGAGCGGGTTGCTCTGGTCGCCCTTACGCCCGTTGATTATATTAGCTACGATCTGATGCAGCTGCGGGTTAGCGGTGGACATCTGCTGTAGCTGTTGCTGTTGTCTATCGGGCGGCAGGCTCATGATATAGGTGGCCGCTCGTTTAGCGACATACGTGATGTCCAGGTTCGACGCCGTCGCCACACCCTGCCTCCCGTCAGCCTGCCACGGCGGTACGCCGGTCTGCGGCGCTTGACGACCGTTCCTAGAGTACGCCGTGGCGCCTTGTGGGAATCCAGGCGCTACGCTCTCGCCGGTCAGCGCGCCGTTCGGGAGCGCGCCGTTGGAGCGCACGCTCTGGTTGGTCTGCGCCGCCATCATGGTCTGCTGCTGCTGTTGCTGCTCCGCTTCCTGCTCCTGCTGCAGCTTCGCTTGAAGCTTCTGCGATTCAGCCTGACCGCGCACCTGTTGGAGCTGCGACTGCCCCTGGTAACGCGTGTTGATGTCCATGATGTCGCCCTGGATATGCGCCTGCTGAACCTGCATGCGGCGCTGCAGCTCCAGCATCATGCCACGCTCCTCGTCCATCTTGCGGCGCTCGATCTCGGGGTCGAAGCCGAGGTCCTCGAGCAGCGTGCGCTCCGACAGCTTCTGCGCTTGCGCTAGCTGGAAGTACAACATCGTGCGCTGCATGTCGTCCGCCATCTTGAACGGGCGGAAGTCGCCGTCGATGTCTGGGTAGCCCATGAAGGCCGCGATCTTGCCAAGGACGAAATCGAACACGAGCTCACGCTGGTCGTCGATATAGCCGAGGAACTTGTTGTGGAGCTGGAACATCGTCAGGTTCGTACCGCTGAACTGTATCCCGCCGAACACGAACTCGGGCGGGACACCCATGCCGGCGATGATGTGCTCCATCCACACCCTGTACTCTTGGTGCAGGATCAGCGCGCGACCGTCTCCGCCTATTGTCTGCACGCCGAGGGGCATGGGCATAACAGGGATGCGGTTCGGGTCCAGCTTCCACTGCGAGAGCTGCTTGGTGACCTCCTGCTTCCAGTCCTGCAGGTTGACCATGCTGTAAGGGTCGGACGTAGCTGTGCCCGCCTGCGGGAACACGATCCGCAACGGCACGATGTGCTCCTGCGCGATCGCCTCCTGGCTCCTGCGCAGAACGCCAAGATAGTGCAGGTCCTTCAGCACGGGCATGATGAGCGGCGTGCCCCAGCCCATAGACTTCTGCGCCAAGGTGGGGCGACGGAAGTGATACAGGTTGTCACGACTCAGAACGATCTTCTTCTGTGTCTGCACCGCGCGGATGAACACGTCGGGGAGGTCCTCAACACGGTGCTTCTTGCCCATGCGGATGTCGTTCTGCACATCGGGGGCCACATCGTAGAAGTACTCCGTCTTGCCTGTGATATCGTCGTGCGTGATGTCGATGCGCTCCGGGTCCCACCGTATCACCTTGATGTCACGCACGCTACGCAGGTACTGATCTCGCACCTTGGCGAAGCCGACGAAGCCGCAATTCGCGCACGTGAGCTGATACTTTTGGCCCACCCACTTGTACTTGGTGTTCTTCGCCTTAATGTCATGCGTGTGTTTGCACTGCGAGCACGAGAGGAACTTTCGGAACGGGAACATGACGGAGACAAACGCGTTACCGTAAGTGTAGTAGTCCAGGCCCATCTCGACGCGCAGCGACTTTAGGTTGATGTGCTGCGCGATGCGCGTGTACTTCTTCCGCAGGACGTCGTTGTCGGTCTTGAATGTGACGGGCGTGACGGGGTACTCCGCCATCTTGGTTACGGCTGCGTTCACCGCTGGATTGGTGAGGAAGTAGTATCTACACCAGTGGAACATGTTCTTGACCGACGTGGGCAGGTACGCCTGCCCCTGGTCGAAGAACGGATGTGGGTACTTCGGCGCGTTGAACGCGCGCGCGTTGTCCGCGCCGGTCGTTGCGCTGTACTGCGTACCGCGCCCGCCGTATCCAAGTGGCCTGCTCATACTGCGCTAGACCCCGCCTGCCTAGGTGCGGAGCGCACCATCTCGTGCGACACGTCGCCGGCGGCTACACCACGGACCTTCGAGACCGCCTTGTCCGCGACCCGTCCCGCAGCGGCGCCTACTCGCTTCCCGACGCTCTGCCCGACCATACCTAGACCCATCTGCGCGGTCATGCCCAAGCCCCCGCCGCCGAAGCGAGCTGTTACGCTCGGCGGTAACGCGGTCAGCAGGTTGCCCGCCGCCCCGCCTAGCACAGCGCCGATACGTTCCGTACGAGATCTACCTGCACCTGTCGCGTCGATAGCCTGTGTCGCGTTCATGGCGTCGGGCAGCAGCGCGGTCGCCATGCCCAAACGCGCGCCTTGGGGAATATACCTACCGCGCAGCCCCGACCCCATCGCCACGTTCCCGCCGCTGCCGCGCGAGCTCTGCCACGCCGCGTTAAATATCCTGCCAGGCGCCTTGAGCGCGCCACCCTGTGTTAGGCCCCTAGCTTGCTCGCGCAGAACGCTCATATTCTGGCGGAAGGACAAGTTCTGCGCGCCGACGCCGCCCGGCGTCAGTCGTGAGAGCTGCTGAGGCGTCAGCTGTGAGCCCTGTGCCCGCATGAACTGTTGCATCTGCGCAGGGTCGAGGCCCTGCACCACCTCAGCGGCCGCCCGACCCGTCGTCTGGCCCGATAGGATTGGCGCTAAGCGTTGAGCTATGTCTGACATCTCGAACCTCCTTCATATCTTTCTCGTACAGCGCCATCATGCGCTTACGGAGGCTATTCGCGTCAAGCAGCTTGGCGACCTGCACGTCCACGTCGGTGATGTCGAGCTGCACAGTGTCCAAGTCCAGCACGGCCAATGCCTCGTACTTCGTGGCGATCGGCGCGTAGTCGTACAGACTGTAACGCTCGATGTCCCCGCCGCGCTGCTCTAGTCCGCTGAGCGGAGCGTCTTTTAGTTCGCCGTCCTCGTACCTGCCCACGCATAGGTCACAGCGCCCGTCGATAAGATCGTCGAGCTCGCGCCCACCGTGCTCCCTGCACGTGTACATCTGCGGGCATAGATACGGCATCGCGAACGTCAGTGGATCCGGCAGGTACAAGAACTCGTCCGTCGCGGCGCACGCTGCGATGTACTTCTTCACGTTCTCGGTGAACGTCACGATTCGGCAGTGCCGCAGACAATCCACCGCGACCGCGCACTCGGCCACGGTGAGCGGCTGACGTATCTCGAAGTTTGTGATCTCACCATTGAACGCCTGCGCGACGTTCTCGAAGATCTCCCAGTCAGCCCACGGTCCTATGGTCGTGCGCGCGCAGCGATACGCCGCGAGCTTATGGGAGCAGAGCTCCGTTGACGCGAACCCGTGCATGCGGAGCTCGTCGCGTAAGGCGCGCTGCTCCCACGTCAGCCACTCGTCTCCGAACAGCATGTCGCACGCAGCGCCTAGCGCGACCGCGTGTGTGCGGTCGTCGGAGAAGAAGTCACTTCTGAGCATTGCCGATGTCACTCGCCATCATGCGGCTCAGGCGCTCGGACGGCCGCTCGTAGACCTGCTCCTCCGCGATGTTGCCAGCGACCGTGAACCGCGAGATGCCCGGGCCCGTATCGCCCGTGATCACATTGTCGGTCACCATGCGCGTAATAATAGACTTATGCGGGTCGGGCAGCGACATGAAGACCTGCCACCCGTCCTGCCCAAAGAGCCCCTCGGCTGTGTGCACGTCGAACTGCTTGAGCAGCGCGCTGCGGTTCTCGCTCGGCATCACCCAATTCTGGTACTGAGACTTGGTGATGCGCTCGCTCGTCGGGCTGATCCATGTCGCCTCGCCGGACAACTCCTCCGCGGTCTTCACGCTCATGAAGACGGAGTCAAACGGGTCGGGGACGCGGCTGTAATCCCTGATGTGGTGGTGCGAGTCGAAGTCCTCGAGCATCTCCATCACGCTGAGCGGCGGCATGTGCTGCGCGTGCTTCACTAGGATCGCTAGCTCGTCGTCCACAGTGCCGTTCAAGAGATACGAGCGCATCCGAATAGCGGGCTCTATGGGGCGGGGAACCGCGTAGGCGTAGTGCGCCACCTTCTCCGAGACGGGCTCGTCTAGCTCGTGTGAGCGCGCCGCGAGGCCCGCGGCGAACACCGCCCGCTCTGTCGGCGCGAATCGCTTGTAGTGGTCCTCGAAGTAGCGTGACGCGGTCTTCACCTGCGTGCGCGTCTCCACGGGGTATCGTCCAAGGAGCTTCATCGTCGCCTCCGGGGGCAGGTCTAAGAGTTCAGCAGTGTCGTGTGATAATAGCATACCCGTCCCACAAAGCGAGGTTCATGTGAAATCTCCAGATCGCGGCGACGCGCCGCTCTGCTACGGCGACGAGGGAATGTACTCGGAGGCGAACGGCGACTGCAGGTTCTGCCCGTTCCGTGTGCAGTGCGGCAACATCGTGATGACGGCCCCACCACCCGTCGCGCACGCGCCACCTCCACCCTCACCGCCACCACCTCCCCCTCCGTCCCCTGCGCGCGTTGCGCCACAGCCAGCCCCCGCGCCCCCAGCGAAAGGCTCACCCATGCCCCCACCACGCGCCTACACGCAACCTGCGCAGCCCACACCTACCTACACGCAGCCCGCAGCGGGCGCCTACAGCTACGGATACCGCACGCAGCAACCAGCGCCTGCGGTGGCCCCTGCGTCCGCGATCATCCGCCCAGCCAAGTTCAACCACGCTAAGCCGCTCCTGCAGCAGTACGGCACGTATGTGATGTACGATGTGGCTGAGGTGCTGGTCAACCGCGCGGGAGACCTGATCCGCTCCTGCCGTGACGAGTATGAGCGCGAGCTCATGGGCGAGAACAAATGAGCCTCGTCTCGGCGGAGGAGCTCGCGCAGCACCCCGACACCGTCGTGGTCGATGGGCACTTCAAGTACCTGCCGAAGTCGAAGGTCAATGTGCGCGTGTTGCGCTTCAGCCTCGCCTATGGTGACGCGCCGAGCGAGGCGGTCGTGCTCGATCACCACGTCCGCGTCCCGCTCTACTGTCCAGCGGACGTCCCCAGCTTGGTCGCGCACGTCACGGAGCCCGCCCGCGCGCAGTCGTTCCCGATGTGGGCGCATGACACCAAGCCGCTGACGCAACCGCGCCCGCACCAGGTGGAGCCGCTAGCGCGGCTGCGCGCCTTCGGGAGCGGCGTGCTCAACCTCGGCTGCGGCTACGGCAAGACCGTCGTGGCGCTGTACTACGCCGCGGAGTTCCGACGCCGCACCCTCGTGGTGGTCAACCAGATCAACCTGATCTCACAGTGGATGGGCGAAGCGAAGACGCACCTCGGCATGGGCGCAGACCGCGTTGGTGCTGTGCGCGCGGGCAAGTGGGACTACAAGAAAGACTTGGTCATCGCGTCGATCCACACGCTGTGTCGCTCGCCGGCGCCCGCCGACTTCTTCGAGCAGTTCGGGCTCGTGGTCTTTGACGAGTGCCACCACCTCAGCGCGCCGATGTTCAAGGAGCTAGCGCACCGCTTCAGCGGTGAGCGCGTCGGGTTGAGCGCCACGCCCGCTCGCGAAGATGGGCTCGAGCAGGTGTTCCTCAACCACCTCGGCCCCGTGGTCTACTCCAAGACGGACCAAGAGCTCGTGCCGCGCGTCATCTTCGCGCGCTCCAGCGTGGACGCGGACTTCGCGGAGCGCCCCGATGTGCTGGACAGCATCGGGCAGATCAACCACCGCAGGCTCTGCGCGGAGCTCGGGGCGGACGCGGCGCGCGACGCGCTCTGCAAGGCGTGGATCGAGGTGCTCCGCGACGCAGGGCACCACGTGCTGTGCCTGAGCCACAGCGTCGAGCACGTGGAGCGGCTCGCGGGCGAGATCGCGGACTGCGGGCTGGCGGCGGGCAGCGTCGCGGCGGAGGAGCGCGCGGCGCAGATCGCCTCGCACCGCGTCTCGGTGGCGACGCTCGATATCGCCGCCGAGGCCCTCAACGTCCCGTCGCTCAGCGCGCTCGTCATCTTGACACCCTTCGGGGCGCGCTTGCACGGTAACGTGCTCCAACAGGCGCTCGGACGAATCCAACGGCGGCACCCCGACAAGCAGCACCCCGTGGCGGTCTTCATCGACGACCACGAGGTAGGCATGTGTCGGGGGCTGCTCAACCAAGTGCGGCGCGTGTTGCGCTCATGGGGGTACGAGTATGAAGTCAGACAACCCGACAGCCCTGCTGCTCTCTGAGTATCGAGACTGCCAGCGCTGCAAGCTCTCCGAGTGCCGCAACCGCGTCGTCCGCGGCTCGGGCAACCCGCGCGCCAAGGTGTTCGTCGTCGTGGACACACCGTCCGAGGCTGAGGACCGCGTTGGTCACTACAACACCGCCGACATACGCTGGCTGATCAACCTGTTCCGACAGGCGCTGCGGCTCGATATGCCGATCGCCGCGGCGGCGGAGAAGTTCTTCTCCGAGGCGTTCATCACCTCCGCTGTGATGTGTCGCCCGTCTATCCTCGTGGGCGACAAGGCGGGCGACGCGCGCGACCCGAAGTGGTCCGAGATCAAGGCGTGCCGCGAGCGGCTGCTGCAGCAGATCTACCACGTGGACCCGCACATCATCGTGGGGTGTGGCAAGTTCGCCCTGCAGGCGCTGTGCGGCACGTCGTCTGCACCGTCAGCGAAGACAGGGAGGCTGAACGAGATGATCACCATCTCCGTCCCCGGCGAGTTCTCCGACGTGCCGTACTCCGTGATCCCTGCGCCCGACCCGCAGGCTGCGAGGCGTCGTGGGGACTACGACGATCCGAATGGCACGGTGGCGGCGCTCGGCAACGCGCTCGGCGCGGCGTGGGCGGTTCGCGACGCGCTCGAGGCTGAAGACAGATGATACGGCAGCTGCTCTTCCGCGTGTTGCGGAACCAAGACAACGATGTAGCGCGCCAGCTCTTGGCGCCGAAGGAGGACGACATGGGCGACCACGGATCACCAGACGCAGAGATCAGGTCCTTGACCGCGCTG